>OHCW01000836.1_pt1 | contig 14823 bp, 17 predicted proteins | sample 1566781 | NCBI WGS metagenome assembly OHCW01 (sample SAMEA3879590, study PRJEB24766) | human gut metagenome | biome: human-associated habitat; feature: feces | place: USA | collected 1985/1987 | reverse complement strand
TGTTGCATAAAAAATGCAACAATTGCAGAATTGTTGCCAAATTAAAATATAATTCATTTGTTTGCACAGTTTTGGTGCGGCAATTTTGTGCATTGGTCACATACTTTCATGAACAGAAAAGATATTTGTTAAGACGTAAAAAAACCACGGCTGAGTTTACATTCAGCCGTGGTTTTGTCTTTCGTATGGTCTTATTTCTCAGGCAGAAGCATTGCAGCCGCAATATATGCGATAACTCCTGCACCGCCTGCACAGCCTATAAGCACTGCACAGATACGGACTATGTTCACGTCGATGTTGAAATACTCCGCTAGTCCTGCGCAAACGCCTGAAATTATCCTGCCTTCTCTTAATTTGTAAAGTGGCTTTGCCATTTCTATCACTCCTTATCTGAAATTAAGCGAAATTTCGCCGATACCGTTGTCAATGTCAAGTTTTATTTTGTAGAGAAGCTCGTTCTCTTCTGTTGTGCTATTTATTTTCACTTTGCTGTCTGATTTTATCTTATAGTCGTTTTTGCAGCCGTCGATATCAAAATTTATACTTCCTATGCCGCCGTCTATCTCAGCGTCGCCGAGAAGCTTTCCTGAAAAGTCTGTTTCGCCTACCCCGCAGTCAAAGTCGGAATCGTTAAAAGTGCAGTCTTTGAAAACTGTTTTTCCTACTCCAAGGTCAAAGTCGGCTTCATTTTTGCAGGTGACGTTAATGACCTCTGAGCTTCCTGCACCGAAATCTATGTCGAGGTTTTCACAGGTCAGATCTGAGAGCTTCATTTGTCCTGCGCCTGCGTCTATCTTTACAGTGTCAAACGCTTTTTCAGGAAGCTCTATAGTCAGCGTAGGCTGACTTCCGTCAAAGGAGATATATCCGCCTTTAAGGTGCAAAAGGCTGTCGGCGGTCTTGACCTGAAGCTTGCTGTTTGATGACGAAAAATTTATCTTCTCTGGGAGATTTTCTCCTGTGACGTGGATATTTTCGTCACTGCTCTTTTTGATGTTGAGATCCCCTGCGGAGAAGTCGATCTCCATATTATCTATAGTGGCAACGTCAAAAGTTTCGTTGTAGGAATAACGCTTGCCAAGGCTTTTGGTGTTTGTGACCTTGATAAGCACCACGCCCACAATGAAAAGCACTATGCCGATAATAAATATCGTCAAAAAAAATGGGAAACGTCTGCGTTTTACGTCACCTGTATTATCATATTTTGCCATTATGCCACCGCCTTTGAGCTTACAAACCTATGGACAAAGTTTGTGAATTTGTTGAAAAGGCTTACACAGCCACGCCATATGCACCTTATAATAGGCATTACAATCATGCCTCCAAGTCCGATACAAATAAGTCCTGCACCGATAAGGGCAATGCCTGCGGGATAGACCGTGAAAAGCGTTACTATACCGCCTATTGTAAGGGAGAAGCCTGTTGCGAAAACTGCAATTATTATGCTTAAAAGTGCGCAAAGTATCGCCAAGGCTATTGCGGCAAAGGCACACATAAGGCTGAACCATATTGGGCTTGTGATGATGATAACAAGAAGCTTTGAAAGAGAATTGCCGTTCTGTGGCACATTATTGTCAGTATCACGAGCCTGTGAGGGGTCAGCGGCGGCTTCCATTTGAAATACCGAGTCGCCCTGTGGGTGTATGCCACTGTCCTGCAAAATTTTGTTGGCAAGCTATTCGGGCGAGCCGAGGTTTGCGGCAGTTTCAGCTTCATGGGCTGCACCTGCATCAAGGAATATCTCCTCATAAAACCCCATTGCGTCATTTATTTCATCTTCGGCAAGTCCGCCGTCTTCAAGCAATCTGCGCAGTTGGGTAAGATACTCAAGTCTGTTCATGTGTTTTCTCCACCTTTTTCTAATAATATACGGTCTACCATATTCTTATGCTTCTTCCACTCTCTGCGGTATTCTTCAAGAGCTTTTTCTCCCTTTGGGGTAACATGATAATAACGTCTGTTCCTGCCCATATATTCCTTATCGTAGGTTTCAAGCAGCTCGTTTTTTTGAAGCCGTTTCAGTACAGGATACAAGGTGGATTCTGAAACGTCCACCGCACTGCGTATGAACTGCGTTATCTCATATCCATAGGTATCCTCTCTGTCTACCACTGACAGTACCATGGAATCAAGCAGTCCTGCACTTATTGGAAAGCCCATTTACTCTCTCCTCTCTTTAGTCAGCTCAGTTATTATATAGATCTATAATACTATATCGTTGAATATATTATACGTCATATAATATTATTTGTCAAGGGGTAAAATCGATTTTTTTGTTATCATCACTTTATGCGAGTTAGTTTAGAATAATTGTTTGTTGAAAATTCCTATTGATTTTCTATGTTTTTGTGATATAATATCTATTAGGAACAGCTAACTCGTGATAACCATGTCATGACGTTTTACAAAGCCTGACAAGGCGATAGAGGAAAGGACACAGAATATGAAAAGTAATAATTTATTGAAGATAACTAGACTTCATGTGAGCGTTGGGGATAAGGAAATTTTGCACGGTGTTGACCTGACGGTGAACAGTGATGAAACTCACGTTCTTATGGGACCTAACGGCACAGGTAAATCTACGCTGGGTTATGCTATAACAGGCAACCCTGCTTACACTGTAACAGAGGGTGACATTGTTTTTGGCGGTGAAAGCATTGTGGATATGCCTGTGAACGAGCGTGCGAAAAAGGGCATTTTTCTGTCATTCCAAAATCCGCTGGAAGTGCCTGGGGTTACACTGAGCTCGTTTATAAGAAGTGCCTTGGAGCAGAAAACAAAGACACGTCTTAGACTTTGGGATTTCAAGAAAAAGCTTGCGGAAACAATGAAGCTTCTCGATATGGACAAGTCTTATGCAGACAGAGATCTCAACGTGGGCTTTTCAGGCGGTGAGAAGAAAAAGGCAGAGATATTGCAAATGCTTATGCTTGAGCCAAAGCTTGCTATACTTGATGAAACAGACTCAGGCCTTGACGTTGACGCAGTAAGGACAGTTTCACAGGGCGTAAAGCTCTACAGAGAGCGTGTTCACGGCTCACTGCTTATTATAACTCACAGCACAAGGATACTGGAGGCTCTTACGGTTGATGCCGCTCATGTTATGGAAAATGGCGTTATCGTTAAAAACGGCGGTGCAGAGCTTGTGGACAAGATAAACGAAAAGGGCTTTTCGGCTATCTGATAAAAGTGTGTAAGGGGCGTTTTGCCATTACACGCAGCAAGAGGACGAGGTGAAAATGATGAAAGAAAAAAGTCAGGTCATGGATATTGACCGCAGTATTTATGATATAAAAGATGTTGAAAATGACGCTTACCGCATAAAAAGCGGTCTGACGCCTGAAATAATAGAGAAGATATCAAAAGAAAAGAACGACCCTATATGGATGCAGCAGTTCAGATTGCAGTCTTTGCAGATCTATAACGAGATACCAACGCCGAACTGGGGTCCGTCACTGGAGGGGCTTGATATGGACAATATTGCCACATATGTAAGACCAAACACGAAAATGCAGAACAACTGGAAGAACGTTCCACAGGATATAAAGGACACCTTTGAAAGACTGGGCATACCGCAGGCGGAAAGGAAATCTCTTGCAGGCGTGGGTGCACAGTATGACTCTGAGCTTGTTTATCATAACGTGCGTTCCGAGGTGGCACAAGAGGGCGTTGTTTACATGGATATCGAAAGCGCCATGAAAGGCGAATATGCCGATATGGTGAGAAAATATTTCATGAAGCTTGTTACACCGAGGGATCACAAATTTGCGGCTTTGCATGGTGCAGTATGGTCGGGAGGCTCGTTTGTGTATGTGCCTAAGGGCGTGCAGCTGTCTATACCGCTTCAATCTTATTTCAGACTTAATGCAAAGGGTGCAGGTCAGTTTGAGCACACGCTTATCATAGTTGACGAGGGTGCGAGTCTGCATTTTATCGAGGGCTGTTCTGCTCCAAAATACAATGTTGCAAATCTTCATGCAGGCTGTGTTGAGCTTTATGTTAAGAAGAACGCAAAGCTAAGATATTCCACTATCGAGAACTGGTCGAAGAATATGTATAACCTTAATACAAAGCGTGCCCTTGTGGAAGAGGGCGGAACTATCGAATGGGTATCAGGTTCATTCGGCTCGCACATCGGATGTCTTTACCCTATGAGCATTTTGAAGGGCGACAATTCTAAAATGGAGTTCGCAGGCGTTACATTTGCAGGCAGCGGACAAAATCTTGATACAGGCGCAAAGGTAGTTCATGTGGGCAAGAACACAAGCTCCTTCATGAACACACGTTCAATAAGCAAGAGTGGCGGAATAAGCACATTCAGGAGCAGCGTTGTGGTGGAAAAGAGTGCGAAAAAGGCTAAGTCATCGGTATCATGCCAGTCGCTTATGCTTGACTCTGAGTCAAGGTCTGACACTATCCCTGCAATGGATATCCGCACAAAGGACGCCGATATCGGTCACGAGGCGAAGATAGGCAGCATAAGCGGCGACGCAGTTTTCTATCTTATGAGCCGTGGCATGACTGAAGAGGACGCAAGGGCTCTTATCGTAAGTGGCTTTGCGGACAACGTTTCAAAGGAACTGCCTGTGGAATATGCGGTGGAAATGAACAATCTTATAAGACTTGAAATGAAAGGCAGCATAGGCTGACGGGAAAGGAGTGCTTAAAATGACTAAAAATATCCTGATAGACAAGCTGCCGACAAAAACGTGGAATTTCCTCAAGGTAAACAGTGCTGAGATACAGTGGGACAGCGAAAGTGCAGCGAAAACTGAGGAAAACATCATCTTAAAAAAAGATGAAAAGAACGAGCCTGTAAGGCTTGACAACAGCGGCGCAGAGGAATATACTGAAAAGGTCGTGAACGTAACGGCTGAAAAGGCCGCAAGGGGCGTTATTTTTGAAGTTTGCAGAGGAAACGCTCCTATGCTGTCAAGGGTGAATATCGACCTTGAGGAGGGAGCTGAGGTGAAGCTCGTTATGCTTCTTGAGCCGTCGGAAAACGGACTTATGCGACATGAGGTCAGGGCGGAATGCGGGGTAAATTCCCATATCCACATTATGACTATTATGATAGGCGGAGGAGATATCTACAGCGACGATCATGTTACCCTAAGCGGTGACGGAGCGAGGTTAGACGCTGACACCGCTTATCTGGGGAAAAATTCACAGACTATAGACTATAACATAGTGGCTGACCATTTCGGCAAAAAGACGGAGAGCCTTATCACTGTGAACGGCGCTTTGACGGACAGTGCGAAAAAGGTTTTCAGAGGAACGATAGATTTTAAGAAAGGCTCTGCGGACTCTGTTGGCAGCGAGAACGAAACTGTGCTCATGCTTGGGGACGATGTTGTGAACAAAACTGTTCCGCTGATACTTTGTGCAGAAGAAAACGTTGAGGGTACTCACGGAGCGACTATAGGCGAGCTTGACGCTGACACTATGTTCTATTTTGAGAGCAGGGGCATTGACAGAGAAACTGCCGAGAAGATAATGGCTTACGCCGCTGTTGAAAGGCTTATCCATATGGCTGAGGACAGCGAATTTGCGGCGGAGGTTGAAAAAGACATGGGAATAAAAACTGATACAGAGGAATGAGATAAATGCAGGGATACAAGATGGATTTTCCACTTCTTATGCAGGATAAAACGGTTTATATCGACAACGCTGCAACTGCACAGCGACCGAAATGCGTTATTGATGCTGAAAAAGATTTTTACACCTGCCACAATGCAAACCCTCTCCGTGGAATTTATGAGCTGAGCGTTCAGGCAACGGAGGATTATGAGAATGCACGAAAGGCAGTGCGTGACTTTATCGGTGCGAAGTCTGTGCAGGAGATAATTTTTACACGCAACACCACAGAGAGCATAAATCTTGTGGCATACAGCTATGGGCTTTCCAATTTGAAAAAGGGCGACGAGGTGGTGGTTTCCATAATGGAACACCACAGCGACCTTTTGCCGTGGCAAATGGTTTGCAGGCAGACGGGTGCGGAGCTTAAATTCCTTGAATGTGAAAAGGACGGCAGTCTTGACCTTAACAAAGCTGAGGAACTTATAACAGACCGCACCAAGATAGTGGCTGTTACGCAGCTTTCAAATGTGCTTGGCAGAGAATATCCTATAGAAAAGCTTGCAGAAATTGCACACCGCAAGAACGCTGTTATGGTGGCAGACGGTGCACAGAGCACGCCGCATATTGCGGTGGACGTGAAAAAGCTTGGGGTGGATTTCTTTGCGTTTTCAGGTCACAAGCTTTATGGACCTATGGGCATAGGCGTGCTTTACGGCAGGCGTGAGTTGCTCGAAAAAATGCCGCCGTTTCTCACAGGCGGCGAGATGATAGAGTCGGTGTCAAGGACTTCGGCGGTGTATGCTGAACTGCCCCATAAGTTTGAGGCTGGCACTGTCAATGCGGCAGGTGCAGTGGGACTGAAATCGGCTATAGACTATGTGAAAAGCGTGGGCTTTGAGGAAATACACAAGAGAGAGCTTGAAGTTTCGGCGTATGCCTTTGAGAAAATGAAAGAGATTGCTCACATAAATATACTTGGTTCGGAGAAAGCTGAGGAGCATAATGGTATTTTGACTTTTACTGTGGACAATGTTCACCCACATGACGTGAGCGAGATACTTGCGGCAGACGGCATTGCGGTCAGGGCAGGTCATCATTGCGCACAGCCGCTGCTTGAATACCTTGGCTATCGTTCAACAGTGAGGGCAAGCTTTGCTTTTTACAATACCAAAGAGGACGCAGACAGATTTTTAGACAGTCTTTCAACTGTTAGGGAGCGAATGGGTTATGGAAAATAGAAATTTTTACAATGAGATACTAACGGAGCACAATATGCACCCTGATTTCAAGCATGATATAGAGGACGCAGACATTGTGCTGGACGGGATAAATCCAAGCTGCGGCGACGAGATACAGTTAAAGCTGAAAACTGACGGGGATATCATTACGGACGGGGCTTTTGTTGGTGACGGCTGTGCAATATCTCAGGCTTCAACGGATATAATGCTTGGGATGATAATAGGTCAGAGCAAGGAAAAGGCTTTGGAATATGCGGATATTTTCATGAGAATGATAAGGGGCGAGGCGTCTGACGAAGAGATAGACAGCCTTGAAGAAGCTTCTGCACTCAGGGATATTTCCCACATGCCTGCGAGAGTAAAGTGTGCAATGCTTGGCTGGCGGACGCTTTCTGAGGCGCTGAAAGATAAATAGGGTATAAAAATGCCGCTGAGAGAGTTCTCAGCGGTCTTTTTCTATTCTGCTTTAGAAGTATTTTCTTTCTTCGTCTTGCTGTCAGCCTTTGAGCTATCATTCTTTTTGCTCTCAGCGGATTTTTCTTCCGTGTCCTTTATGGAACTTGCAAGGTGGGTGAAGTCGGGGAGCTTATCTCTTGTTAGAGTGAGATTGTTGTTATACATCTTGATAAGCTCGGCGGCGGTGTTGTTTTCTTCAGCAAGCTTGCCGTCATCGGTCATAAGATAATTTCCGCCCCATTGACCTATGAACGCCCACATGGCTTTTTCGTCTGCAATGCTCTGTATGTCAGGGAAGCTTCCACATTCGCTCATTGCAATGGGCTTGTTCTTTGATATGCTTTGCAGGAAAAGCATTATGTTCACCTGTGCGTCCTTATTGCCGTCGTCATAAACATCGCAGGAAAGCACGTCGCAGTATTCATCGCCCACATACCAATCGGCATTCTGTGCTGACCATACCCATATGAGATTGTTCAGCTTGTGGTATTTCGTCTGACGCTCGTACATAAGCTTCCAAAGCCACTTGTAGGCTTCCTTGTCATTGCCCCACCAGAAATCGCCGTTGCTGGCCTCGTGGAGCGGTCGCCAAAGCACTGCTATTCCCTCATCACGGAGGGTGGAGAGTTTCTCAGATACGGTGTCGATATCCTGAACGACAGCAACACATTCTTTGCTTACCTTGCCGTCCTTTTGAAGCTTTTTGATATCCTCAAGGCTGAGTCCTGCGATATTTTCCTTTGTAACTGCCTTTTTTATGTCAAAATCCGTCTGGTCGGCATAATATTCACGCTTGTCGTCAGGGGCAGCCCAGTGCCACATATAGCCCACTATGCCGTCCTTTGAAGCCCAATCCATGGCGATTTTCATCTCGGTGTCGGTGGTGATGCTGTCCTTTTCGGTGGCAAGCATAAGGTCGCCAAAACGTATTGCAGGGTATTTTCCTGTGGTTTTGTATATCATGTCTGTTTCAGCAGATGTGCCGATGGTGTCATGCTGACCCAAAAGCACCTGCTTGCCGTAGCTTTCGCAAAGATACTGATAAAGCGCTTTTGCGTTGTAGTCGGAGTCTTTGTTTGAAAGAGCAGGCTTTGATATAGTAAGGTCAAGCTTTGATATATCCTCGCTTGCGGTGAGGGTCAGGCAGTCAACGTCAAGTCCGCCGTCCACAGGGATAACGGATATTGCCGTCTTGCCTTTTTCTATGTAAATGTTCTTGAAAGTCACCTTTTCAAACTTGCCCGAGCCGCTGGATGAGAAATCCTGAAGCTTTTTGCCGTTCACAGCTATGCCGTTCACACACGGCACATCGGAAGCCACTGTTATGGTAAGGTCATAATACTGTGAGTCGGTAAGCTCGATCTCTCTTGACCAATCTTCCTCAGCGGAAATGTTCGTCACATAACCCTTGCCCTTGTAGCCCTTGCGGTCGCTTTTTACTTTCGCCTTGCCTGAAACTGAGCCTGTTTCGGCTTCAACGCTTTTTGAAAACTTCACATAAGGTATGGCGTTTGCCACTATCTTTGTTTCTTCATAGCTTTTTAAAGCCTGCTCGTCAGCCTTGCTGTCATCGTTTGTCTGTTTCTTTGTTGTGGTTACAACAGATGTTTTTTCGGGGGCGGTCATGCTCTCGTTTCTGCCTATCTGCACTCCGCAGCCTGACAGCGTGCAAATTGCTGCAACAGCCGCTGCCATTATCCGATAATGTCTCATTTCAATATCCTCTCAAATTTTGTCTTTTGCTCAGAATGTGAGCGTGTATGTTTTACCTGTTTCCGTGTCAAACTCTGCTGCGCCGTCTGTGTACAAGGTCTGTACCTCGCTGCTTGCAGTGTGTACCTTTACACTGTCACACACTATCCTGCACTTCTTTCCGCACCTTGAGTGAATGTGGCAGGCTGTTATCTTTGAGTCTTTCCACTCAAGGTCGATAACAAAGCCGCCTCTTGCACAAAGTCCTTTGAAGCTGCCCTCCGACCATTCTTTCGGCAGTGCAGGCAGGAGAATTATCTCGCCGTTCTCGCTTTGCAAAAGTGCCTCCGTGATACCAGCTGTGCCACCGAAGTTTCCGTCTATCTGGAAAGGCGGGTGCATATCGAACATATTCTCGCTTGTGGAGTTTGAAAGAAGTGCTATAACATTTTCGTACACTTTTTCACCGTCAAAAAGTCTTGCCCAGTGGTTTATTATCCATGCCCTTGACCAGCCTGTGTGTCCGCCACCGTGTGAAAGACGTCTTTCAAGGGTAGCCCTTGCGGCTTTGGCAAGCTCAGGGGTCTTTCGCATTGTTATGATGTCAGCAGGATAGAGTGCAAAAAGCTGTGAGATGTGCCTGTGACCAGGCTCTACCTCGTCATAGTCCTCTGCCCATTCCATTATCTGACCGTATTTGCCTATCTCAGGTGCAGGAAGTCTGTCTCTGGCTTCAAGGACTTTCTTTCTGAAACCTCCGTCCGTTTCAAGTATTTTTGAAGCTTCCGCAACGGCAGTGAAAAGCTCATAGATTATCTGGCTGTCCATAGACGGACCTATGCAGATAGAGCCTTTTGAGCCTGAAGCTGTGAGATAGGTATTCTCAGGGGAAACTGACGGGCAGGTAACAAGTCTGCCCTTTTTGTCCTCGATAAGGAAGTCAAGGAAAAATTCTGCCGATTCTTTCAGGGTGTCATATTTCTCGCTGAGAAACTCTCTGTCCTGAACATAGAGATAATGCTCCCATATGTGCAGGCAGAGCCATGCCGCACCCATTGGCCATTGTGTTCCAGGTATCCACAAGTCCTGCGGTGCGGTGTCGCCCCATATGTCAGTGTTATGGTGACAGACAAAGCCACGGCAGCCATACATATTCCTTGCGGTCTTTCTGCCGTTTGGACGGAGCTTCTCGATATGGTCAATAAGAGGCATATGAAGCTCTGAGAGATTACAGTTCTCTGCACACCAATAGTTCATTTCGGTATTGATATTGATAGTGAATTTACAGCCCCAAGCAGGCCACATATCCTTGTTCCAAATGCCTTGGAGATTTGTAGGCAGGGTCTTTTCTCGGCTGCCTGCAATAAGAAGATATCTGCCGAAATTGTGATACATTTCAATAAGCTTGTTGTCGGGATCGCCCTCTTTAACAAGTGCAAGTCTTTCGTCTGTAGGCAGGGTGGAATTACCTGAGCTGTTGTCGCAAAGGGAGATATTCGCACGGTCATAGTATGACTTGTAGTCTGCGATATGGTCAGCTTTAAGCTGTGCATAGGTTTTTTCCTCGGCTCTTTCAACGTCAAAGACAGCCTGTCCCTTGTAATCCTCACAGCGGTAGCTTGTCTGTGCGCCAAGGAGGATAGTCACATCGTCGCAGTCCTCACAGGTTATGAAGCTTCCATATGGGTAGACCTTTCCGCCCTTGTGGAGTACCTTTATATAAGCGGCAAAGTTTATGCCGTCCTCTGAGCCGCAGCCACCGTAAAAGAGAATATCGTTGTCATGAACGGGCGAGTTATCATCAAAATAATCATCTCTGCCGTCAATGCGTACACGGACGCTTATCGCTTTTTTCTCGGAAGCCGTTATGTGCATAACAAGCACCTGATCGGGCTGTGAGATAAACACTTCTCTTGTGTAGTCAACGCCGTTTATGGCATATTCTGTGGTGCAGACAGCGGTGTTAAGGTCAAGGCTTCTGCTCTTGAAGTCGCATTCGCTCTCTTTATAATGTATAACGTTCATGTCACCAAGGGGCATATAGTGCCTTTGATTTACAGGCGTGCCGCAGAAAGCGTCATAGATTATTTTTTCAGCCTCGTTTATTTTCTCCTCAAAAAGCAGTTTTCTCACTTTTTCGAGATTAGGCAGTGCGGACTTATTATTTCTTTCACGGAAGCCGCCCGACCAGACGGAGTCCTCATTGAGCTGAATCCTCTCTTCAAGTGGCTGAGAGAACACCATTGCGCCTATCCTGCCGTTTCCAAGGGGCAGTGCTTTGTTCCAATCGTCTGCAGGGGTCTTATACCAAAGAAGTGCGGAAGTATCCATAGCTATTCCTTTCGTTATCTGTATTTTAATATGGTTGTAGGTTACAATCCCTTATATTATAGCATATTTTGTTTGGGTTGACAAGGGGGGAGGGGGTGTGCTTGTGAGGCATTCGGAAAATGTTGACATGGAAGATAGTTTGTGATACAATAAAGGTATATAACAAAAGGGGGAGAGTATATGGCTATAGATAAGGCAGATTGGCATTGGGACGATACTGAAAAGCTGTATAGGAAAACAAATAATGTTGAGGGCAAGCTCACGGAGGAACAGCAGGAAGAAATATGGCTGTTGGCGTCAAATCATATAGGATTATTTTTAAGGTGGCTTATTGACAGGGGTTTTAACGAGCTTATTGATGAAAGCGACGAGAAATACTGTGTGCAGGTCCGTGAGGGCAAAATGAGCGGTGCGGAATATATTATGTATATATTGGACGGCGTGCTTTGCGATGACGTTATAAAACCTGATGTGTATGACTTTGTGGAAAAGTATTACGATGAGCAGTATTTTAAGGATTATGGAGAAACTTGCCCCGTCAAAGACCTGAGTGTGCCATGCTATGGTTTCATATCCGGTGATGATGACTATAACGCCCTGAGACCTCTTATAGACGAAGCATACGAAGAATATTGTCGTGAGAAATAACAAAACCAGTGTAAGCCCACAGCAGGCTTTCACTGGTTTTGTTTATCATTTATAAAAAGTTTAACAATATTTTATACGCTGTTTTTATGTGCGAATTTTTTCTGCAATGTTCTGAAAAGCGTCAAAAATCTCTTCTCCCGAATGTCCCAAGGCTCTTATGGCTATGCCACGTTCCGTGTGAGTGGCGCAAAGCTGTGCGCTGTCAGGGTCGCCTGTATAGTCGGCTTGGTAAATGCTTTCCAGCATTGTCTTGTCAGGGGTGTAGATATACATAAATCCCGTGTGGGTGAAGCCCTCGAAAAAGCCTTTTTGCCGTATGGGCAGTGCGGCTGGGTCGATAAGAGTGTTGTCGATAAAATCCGCCCTGCCGTCAATTGCTATCTCGGTGCGTGAGCGAAAGCGCTTCAAGCCGAACTCCTCCCCCATGGCAGTTCTGCCACAGCAGTATATCTCAGAGAAAATAAGCTCAGAGCTTTCTGTGATGTTCACCTTGCCCATAGAGATATGCTCACAGCCAGTGAAGGTCATTATAGGGTGGGGCATATAGCAAAGCCTTGCGTTTTTGCGCACAACAAGCTTTATGCTCTGTTTTGATACGCCGCCGTTTGTGTTGAAAAGCTTTTGATAGCCCTGATCTGTGAAAATGACCTTGCAGTTTTCCCCCACAAAAAGCTTTATCTCGTTTTCGTCACCTGCCAATACTCCTGCTGAGCCGCACATTGAGATATATTTCGCCCAGCCTTTATGGTCATAAAATGGTGAATACACCTTGAAAGGGGGAGCGAAATATAAGTCCTCAGTAATGGCTTTTTGTCCGTCAAAGGCTGTTGACAGGCTTAGTCTGCCGTTCATTTCAGATCCTCAAAAAGCACTGATTTTTTTATCCAGTCTATGACCTGAGAAACGCCCTCACGGCTCATGAGATTTGTGAAAAGAAACGGTCTGTCGCCCCTCATGCGTTTTGAGTCGGAAGCCATTACTTCAAGGGAAGCTCCAACAAGTGGCGCAAGGTCTGTCTTGTTGATAACAAGCAGGTCGGAACGTGTCACGCCAGGGCCGCCTTTTCTTGGTATCTTTTCACCCTGTGCAACGTCGATAACATAGATAGAAGCGTCTGCAAGGTCAGGGGAGAATGTGGCGGAAAGATTGTCGCCGCCGCTCATTGAGCAGTCTTCTCTTATGGCAGTGTGAGGACAGCCGCCTGTTTCAACGCCAACTATCCTGTCAGCAGGCAGGCATGAGTTTTTTGTAAGAAATTCTGCGTCCTCTTTGGTGTAGATATCGTTTGTTACAACGCATATGGAATATTCTTTTGACATTTCTCTTGTAAGGCGTTCGATAAGTGCGGTTTTTCCCGATCCCACAGGTCCGCCTACGCCTATTTTTACATAGCTCATTTTTGGTACTCCTTATTATATTATATAAATCATAGCTTATGACATATACTGTCTTGAATACAGTCGCTCGTGCTGCATTGCACGCAGGTCAAAGCCTGCACCGCTTATGCCGATATCGTTTATATCAGTGAAAAGGGCTTTTTCTGAAGCGGAGGATATAAGCTCAAAACTCTCTCCGAGAATTTTCTGCCCTGCAAGCTGACTAAGAGGTACAAGCTTCACGCAGTTTGTGACTATGGCGGAGCATATGGAATAGCCGTATACCGCAAGCCCCTCTGAAAGCTCGATGCCATTGTCACGCATATAAAGCCCATAGGCGATGCACTGATGACCCTTGCATATGCCCTGCTCCGTCAGGCTTTTATAAAGCCCTGTGAAGCTTTCACGACCATTGTTGCATATTTTGAAAAAACGCCTTGTGACCTTTTCTGAGCCGCTTCGTATCTCAAATGGTGTTTTCACCGCAGAGTATATCTCATCAAGACGGCAAAGCTCCTTTTCGTCAGCATTGTATGCCGCTGCCGCCGCACCAAGCTCATTGTAGGGCAGCACTGAGATGTAAGAATGGAGATATTCTTCAAGCCCTTTTGGCGAAGTGATGATATCATGCTGAACGTAGGTTTCAAGCCCGTTTGAAAGCGTGAACGCACCCACTGGGAAAAGGCTGTCGCATATTTGCAGAATGTGCATAAGTCCTGGGGTATCGGTCATTTTTTATCAGCTCCGTTTAGTGTGAATGTTCGTGGTGATGATGTTCCCCATGCTCGTGGGAGTGGCTGTGTGAGTGTCCGTGAGCTTTGCAGACGATAAAATCGTCAAATCTGCCTATGATGTTCTCACACTCAAAGCCGAGGTTTTTCAGGTGCTTTTCTGTAGGCTCGTCATGTGGGATAAGCACGTTGTCATCAGATATTTTAAGTGACAAATGCCTATTGCCTATCTCAAAGCAAAGCCTGCCCATTTCCTGCATAGTGTGAACGTTTATCTTGATAAGGGGACAGCTTGTGAGCTTCACTGCTACGCAAAGCTTATCGTCAAGATAGATGATATCCCCGTCCTTTAGGTTTTCGTCAATGGCAATGCCTATGTCACGTCCTCCTGCGGTGGTTTTTCTTATGCGCTTTTTCTCGGCTTCAAACCAATCAAGCTCAACTGTGTCTACTTCTACAGAGGGGGTGCTTTCAGAGAGATTGCCTAATATTTTTTCTGCTATCATTTTTGTTTCCTCGCTTTAGAACATAAAGTAACGCTGTGCCAATGCAAGCTCGTCAAAAGGCTCGCAGGTAATAACTTCGCCGTCAACTGTGACAGTGTAGGTCTCAGGGTCTACTCTTATATCACCGCAGACGTTGTTGTATACCATATCAGCCTTTGAGATGTTTCGGCAGTTCTTCACAGGAAGCACCTGCCTTTTAAGACCAAGCTTCTCTTTTATGCCGTCCTCGTAGGCGTATTTTGATACGAACGTGATACAGGTGCTT
>OHCW01000835.1_pt1 | contig 14839 bp, 9 predicted proteins | sample 1566781 | NCBI WGS metagenome assembly OHCW01 (sample SAMEA3879590, study PRJEB24766) | human gut metagenome | biome: human-associated habitat; feature: feces | place: USA | collected 1985/1987 | reverse complement strand
TCCGAAGGTCTGGAACGATTCGCCTGGCTCTGTAGAGAAGCAGTTTAAGTTCAGACAGTCATTCCAGTCAGCACGTCCGATCAGCGGAAGTTTGTGTGGACCACGGTGTTCCATGGTATAGTGGAAGGATCTGCGTAAGTGTTCCATAAGATCCGTTGCTTTGGAATCATCATTATCATAAGGTGTGCGCTCATCCAGAATGGAGTAGTCGCCGGTTTCTTTGATATAGGCGGCAGTTCCGGCAATAAGCCACAGTGGATCATCGTTAAAACCGCTTCCAATGTCCGAGTTTCCTTTTTTTGTAAGTGGCTGGTACTGATGATAAGCGCTTCCATCTTCAAACTGTGTGGAAGCAATGTCTAAAATTCTCTGACGTGCGCGGTCTGGTATCAGATGAACAAAGCCCAAAAGATCCTGACAGGAATCACGGAATCCCATTCCACGTCCGATGCCGGATTCGTAATAGGAAGCAGAACGGCTCATATTAAAGGTTACCATACACTGATACTGATGCCAGATGTTTACCATGCGGTCAAGCTTTTCCTCTTTGGAAGAAACAGTAAAATGGCTGAGCAGTTTTTCCCAGTAAGCTTTCAGATCAGCAAGTGCCTGGTCTGCTTTTTCTGTTGTGTTGAATTTTTCTAATAATTTTTCAGCAGGAGTGCGGTTGATGATACCATCTTCCGGTCTGCCAACCCATTTTTCTGCTGCCGGATTCTCCACATAACCGAGAACAAATACATAAGTTCTGGATTCGCCCGGAGCAAGGGTTACATCTAACTGATGGCTGCCGACCGGAGCCCAGCCGCTTGCAACAGAATTTTTGCAGGAGCCGGATACGACAACTTCAGGAGCCGAATTTTCACCGTACGCACCAAGAAATGCATCACGACTTGTATCAAATCCGGCAATCGGAGCATTGACGGAGTAAACAGCGTAATGGTTTCTTCTTTCCCGGTACTCGGTTTTATGATAGATGGCGGAACCATGGATTTCAACCTCGCCGATGGAGTAGTTACGCTGGAAGTTTGTCATATCGTCCATTGCATTCCAGAGACAGAACTCTACATAAGAAAAAATGGAAAAATGTTTTTCTTCTTTACTGTGGTTGGTCATGGTCAGCTTATTGATCTCGCAGGTGCTTCCAATCGGAACGAAGTCTGTCAGCTCTGCGGCAAGATCATTTTTGCTTCCTTTAAAAATGGAATAACCGATACCGTGATGACATTCATAGGAATCCAGATCAGTCTTGGTTGGCATCCAGCCCGGATTCCAGATGGTATTTCCTTCTTTAATATAGTAGTAATGTCCGTTGCTGTCTCCGGGAACATTGTTGTAACGGTATCTGGTAAGACGTAACAGCTTTGCATCTTTATAAAAGCTGTAGCCGCCGCATGTGTTTGAAACTAATGAAAAGAAATCTTCACAGCCGAGGTAATTAATCCAAGGCAGTGGTGTTTTTGGGGAAGTGATGACATACTCTTTTGCATTATCATCGAAATATCCGAATTTCATATAAATCCTCCTTGTTTTGCGAAGCAAAATGCGACTGTCCATACAGGAGCAGAGGATTTAGCCTCCTTGTTTTGCATATTACTTAACGAAAACGATTAAGTAAATATTCCTTATATAAAATTATATCTTGCAGAATTATAAAAATCAACAAAAAATCCTTTGAAATAAGCAAAAACAGCACTTTTAACAAAAATTACAACCTAATATAGAAGAAAGCAACAAAAGAAGGTTAAGCTGGATAATTAAGCTTGAAATACGAAAACGTATAAGGTTTTGCTGCAAAAACTGTTAAAAAACAGAAAGAATCATAAAAAATGCACAAAAAATCAGAAATAAAAATGTAAAATTAGCCGAAATGTCAAAAAAGTATTGCAATCCACTTGCATAAGAGCTATATTAAAAGTGCGAAAACGATTAAGTAAAAACTTCGAAAGACTTAAGTAACTAGACAACAGGTCATACATAATAAAGTCTGGAAGAAGTACCTGGAGGATTCAATGGTATCTTTAAAAACAATTGCCGAAAAGTGTGGAGTATCAACTGCCACCGTCAGTAAGGCATTAAATGATCAAAAAGATATCAGTGAAGAGACAAAGAGTCGTATCCGGACGGTAGCAGAGCAATTAGGATATTTCCCGAATGCAGCAGCAAGATCACTTAAGACCAACCATTCATACAACCTCGGAGTTCTATTTGAAGAGGAAGCAGGAAGAGGTTTACAGCATGAATATTTTTCAGGAGTATTAAATGGTCTGAAAGTTCAGGCGGAGAAGCAGGGTTATGACATTACATTTATCAATACCTGTTTTGAAAACCGGAAGATGTCTTATCTGGAACATTGCAAATACCGGAATTTTGAAGGAGTTGCAATTGTGTGTGCGGATTTTAACGACCCTGGTGTCATGGAACTGATGAATAGCGAAGTACCGGTTGTCACCATTGACTACCTGCATCACAACTGCACGGCGGTCAGCTCGAACAACATTCAGGGCATGGAAGATCTGGTCAGATATATTTATTCTCAGGGACACAGGAGGATCGCTTACATCCACGGACAGCAGAATGGTTCGGCAGTTACCAAAGACCGGTTGACAAGTTTTTACCGGACAATGGATGAACTGAAGCTGGAAGTCCCGGATGAGTACATCCGTACAGCAGGTTACCTGGAGACAAAGGAAGCGGCAAAACAGACGAAGGAACTTCTGAATCTGGAAAATCCGCCAACCTGTATCATTTATCCTGATGACACCGCACTGATCGGTGGAAGAAATGTCATTATAGAGATGGGACTTCGGATACCAAAAGACATTTCGGTAGCAGGATACGACGGAACAAGGATGTCACAGCTTTTGCATCCGAAGCTTACCACAATTAAGCAGGACACAGAAGAGATTGGCAGAGAGGCTGCAAAACGGCTGATCGGTTCCATTGAAAAACCAAAAACAACTCTCTTAGAGAGAGTCGTTATAGAAGGAATCCTCATACCGGGACAATCGGTAGGAAAGATTCCGGAACAAAAATAACAATGTAAACAAGGCGGAAGCCAAAAAATTAAGGAGGAGGGTTTTCTATGAAAAAGAAAATCATTAGCGCATTATTATGTGTATCCATGGTAGCAACTATGGTAGCAGGATGTGGTGGATCATCAGACACAACATCCACAGACAACAGCAACTCAGGTGCAGCAGCACCGGCAACAGAATCTGGATCTGATGCAGCGGAGACAGATACAACAGGTGATGAGGGAAAAGTTCTTAACATTTATTGCTGGAATGAAGAGTTTAAGAGCCGTCTGACAGATCACTATCCTGGATATGAGGAAGTGGATGCCACAACTGGTAAGATTGGGGATGTTACCGTAAAATGGAATATCACACCAAACGATGACAACGCATATCAGAACAATCTGGATGCGACATTATTAAAACAGGAATCAGCAGCAGCCGATGACAAGATTGATTTATTCTTAGTAGAAGCAGACTACGCATTGAAATATGTTGATACAGATTATACAATGCCGATCGCAGATCTTGGAATTACAGATGCAGACCTTGCAAACCAGTATCAGTATACAAAAGATATCGTTACAGATTCTAACGGTGTATTAAAAGGTGTTTCATGGCAGGGCTGCCCAGGCGTATTATTCTATAACCGTGATGCAGCAAAAGAAGTTCTTGGAACAGACGATCCTGACGAAGTTCAGAAATATGTTTCAGACTGGGATACATTCAATGATACAGCAGAGACAATGAAAGCTGCCGGATACAAGATGACATCTTCTGTCAATGATACTTACCGTGTATACTCTAACAACGTTACTTCTAAATGGGTAGAAGATGGCAAGATCAATATTGATGATAACATTATGAAATGGGTATCTGATTCAAAAGAGCTTTATGATGCAGGCGAGACAGAGACATATGAACTCTGGGGCGATGACTGGAAGAAAGGTTTCTATCCAGAAGGAAAAGTATTCTGCTACTTTGGACCAGCATGGTTCGTGAACTTCTCTATGGCAGCCGATACCGAAGGATCTATCGGTTACAACGGTGGATGGGGCGCTACACCAGGACCTCAGGGATTCTATTGGGGCGGTACATGGATCTGTGGAGCAACAGGTACAGATAACGCAAGTCTTGTAAAAGATATCATCTTAAAGATGACAACAGACGAGACAATCATGAAAGATATCGTAGTAAAAGATGATGACTTCGTTAACAATAAACCAGCTATGGAAGCAATGGCAGCAGATACAAGCTACCAGAGTAAAGTATTAGGCGGACAGAACCCATTGTCTATGTACTGTGCAAGTGTAGAAAAACTTGATTTAAGCAACCTTTCTGCATACGATCAGGGATGTAACGAAGAGTTCCAGAACGCTATGAAGAACTACTTTGAAGGCAATGCTTCACTTGATGATGCACTTGACTTATTCTACAAAGCAGTTGTTGAGAAATATCCGGACTTAACATACTAAAATAATAAGCCGCGCCTGCCAGACCGGCGGGTGCGGCTATCTTTATACCTATCTCCGGACGGAGAGAAAGCAGTCAGCGGCGTAAAGCGCAGAGCTGACAGCAGATTTGCACAAAAAGATGTCCGTGAAGGGATGCTGTGAACTCTGTGAAAAATAAAAAGAAGGGGGCAAAGGCGTTATGAAGAAGAAAAGCAGTAAAGCAGTCAGATATAACAAATGGGGTTACATTTTTCTGATTCCTTTTATTCTGGTGTATGTTGTATTCCAGCTTATACCACTGTTTAATACCATTTATAACAGCTTTTTTGAAAATTATTTATCGGGTCTGACGCAGATCGGACCAAACTTTGTGGGACTGGAGAACTACAAAACGCTGTTTACACAGGGCGATATCTGGATTTACGCAAAGAATACCATGATCTTATGGATCATGTGTTTTGTGCCACAGATTATTTTGTCATTACTGTTAGGTGCATGGTTTTCTGATGTGCGTTTGAAATTAAAAGGAAGCAGATTTTTCAAGACCGTGATCTATCTGCCAAACCTGATCATGGCATCCGCATTTTCCATGTTGTTCTTCACACTGTTTTCAGATGGTGGACCTATCAACTCGATTCTGATGCAGATTGGAATTATCTCAGAGCCATATAAGTTCCTGGCAAACACAGGAAGTGCGAGAGGACTGATCGCCCTTATGAACTGCCTGATGTGGTTTGGTAATACGACCATTCTTTTAATGGCAGGTATGATGGGTATCGATACTTCCTTATTTGAAGCGGCAGAAGTGGATGGAGCAACTTCCACACAGGTATTCTACAAAATCACATTACCGCTGCTCCGTCCGATTTTAGTATATGTTGTGATCACATCACTGATCGGTGGATTACAGTTATTCGATGTACCACAGATTTTGACCAATGGTACCGGTGATCCAATGAGATCGACCATGACATTGATCATGTTCTTAAATAAACATCTGTACAGCAAGAACTACGGAATGGCTGGTGCAGTATCCGTAATCCTGTTCATTATCACCGCAATTTTAAGTCTTATTGTCTTTAAAGTAACTGGAAACGATAAGAGAAAAGCATGAGTAGAATAGAAAGGTGAGGTGTTATTATGAACGAAAATAAAAATCTGAAAAAAGGACTTGGAATCCATGCAAGAAGATTTATCGCTTATATAGTCCTGATTCTTGTTACATTTGCCTGCCTGTTCTGGTTCTATGTGCTGTTCATTAACGCGACCAGATCGAACGGTGAACTGCAGGCCGGATTTACACCACTGCCAAGCACACATCTGCTGGAAAACTGGAACAATCTGGTACACGGAACACTTCCGGTATGGCAGGGTATGATAAATAGTCTGATCGTATCGGTACTGTCAGCAGCGTTATGTACTTATTTTTCAACCATGACGGCTTACGCCATTCATGCATATGATTTTAAACTGAAAAAATATATCTATGCATTTATCTTAGCAGTCATGATGATCCCTACACAGGTAACTGCACTTGGATTTGTAAAATTAGTCGGTACATTACATATGGAAGATACATTCATTCCATTGATCGTGCCAACGATCGCTGCTCCGGTAACATTCTTTTACATGAAGCAGTATATGGAAAGTACATTGCCGGTTTCTCTGATCGAGGCTGCCAGAATTGACGGCTCCGGTGAGTTCCATACATTTAACCAGATTGTACTTCCATTGATGAAACCTGCCATTGCAGTACAGGCAATCTTTACATTCGTAAGCAGCTGGAATAATTATTTTGTACCGGCTTTAATCTTACACAATGACAAGAAAAAGACACTGCCGATCTTAATTGCACAACTTCGTGCAGCAGACTGGCTGAAGTTTGATATGGGTCAGGTTTATGTGATGATCGCATTTTCCATCTTCCCAGTTATTATCATTTATCTGATCTTATCCAGACACATCGTACAGGGTGTTGCCCTCGGCAGTGTGAAAGGATAAATTAGAATATAGCTACAAATGAAAAAACCTTCCCTGAGAACCGCCGTGATTCCCCATATCACGGCGGTTCTCCTTTGATGTAGCAGAAAAAGATTACAATATTAAAAAACATCAGAAAAATTATCTGAAATAATCAAACATAGGCTCTTTTTTTCCAGTTGCTAATGTGCTATAATAGGCACAGATTTTGGAAAAAAAGAAATGGTTGAGAAGTGAATCTGCACAATCCTTTCAGAACGGAGGAAGACATGACAGAAGGCGGTTTTTTAGTTTTCATGGGAATTTTATTACTTTTGGTTGTCATCGTTGTTGTGATAGCGGTTGTTTCATCTGTGGCAGGTGCGGCAGCAGCAATCGTTGATGATGAAGACAGCGAAGATGAATAGAACAGGGTGAGAACAGAATAGTGGGGCGGTACTTTTGTGCCAGTCCCCTTTTTGCAGGTCTTATGGATACTGCGAAATGTCCCGAGATCGAATCATAAGAAAGGAGACAGAGATTATAATGCAGTTACTTACATTTTTGTTAAATGGAGTGAAGTTTGGTATTCCTGTCAATGATGTGGAATCCATTGAAACAAGAATGAATGTGGTGAATATTCCAAATTCACTGCCACAGGTTCATGGGATCATGAATCTGCACGGAGAAGTTATTGCAGTGTACAGTCTGGCAGAACAGTTTCATTATCCGGAACAGGAAATCAACAATATCATCGTTGCATCCATGAATGGTACAAAGATTGGGCTTGAGGTTGGAAACGTGGATGAGATTATTGATGTCCCGGATGAGAAGGTTATTTCCATGCCAGTCATTATGAAAGCAGTAGAAAATTGTTTTGATGAGGTTGCTTCCTATGCAAAAGAACTGATCGTTCTGATTGAGGTATCAAAGCTGATGCCGGAAGCAGAGCAGCAGGCAATACAGAAATTGGTAGAACAACAGTCATAAACAAAAAAGAGTAAAGCCTCTGTTATTATATATTGGAAAGATACAGTCTCGTGGGATGGAGTACCGATAGGTACTCCATTTTTGCGTAAATAGGAAATTTTGTTCCATTTCTAAAATAATTCTAAATTCTGTCCGATTTTCCTTGCATTTTGATGAGAGAGGAGTAAACTGATTTTTGCCGACCGACCGGTCGGTTTTGGCTTGCGGGAATGCAATAGCCAATCAGACATATAATTTTTCAGGAGGAACGAGAATGATCCCAAAGTATAGTGTAAAACGTCCGTACACAGTGTTAGTGGCTGTTGTACTGGTGATCGTTTTAGGAGTTGTTTCGCTGACGAGGATGACAACAGATCTGCTGCCGGCAATGAATCTGCCGTATGTGATCGTTGTCACAACAGATGTGGGGGCAAGTCCGGAGGAAGTGGAAAAGGATGTGACATCGCCAATCGAAGCGGCAATGGCAACGACTTCCAATATTAATAACGTAAGTTCCATGTCCTATGATAACTATTCTATGGTTATTTTGGAGTATGAGCAGAGCACGAACATGGATTCTGCTATGATTGAGATTCAGCAGCAGCTGGATCAGTTGACCGGACAGTTCCCGGATTCAGCGGGCTCACCGGTCATTATGCAGATCGATCCTGATATGATGCCGGTCATGATCGCATCTGCGGATGTGGATGGTATGGATCAGGCAGAGGTATCTAATTATGTGGACAATGAATTATTACCACTGCTTGAGAGTATCGAGGGTGTGGCATCTGTGACGGCAACAGGAGTGCTTGATACGGACCTTCAGGTCACTATGAACCAGGAGAAAATAGATGCTTTAAACGAACAGATTCTGAGCAAAATAGATGCCCAGTTTACAGATGCACAGGCAGAGTTAGACAAGGCATCTTCCCAGATCGACAGTGGGAAAAAGAAGCTTTCCGATAGTGAAAAAGAGATGGGAAGCCAGCTTGGAGCAGGTGAAAATGAGATCATTAATAATAAAATCCAACTGTTTAACACCGAAGCAGATCTGACCACACAATTATCAGATCTTCAGAAATCACAGTCGTCCATGGATGGTGCAATCAAGTCGTTACAGTCAGCTTATGATGGAGCAACGCAGTTACAGAGCGCGATTGACGGTTTACAGAAAGCAAAAGACGGTGTCAGCCAGGCGAAGAGTGGGGCAAAGCAGTTATATCAGGCGCACGATGGTGTAATGGCAATTTTAACAGCAAAAAATCCAATGACAGGTGCAGACATGACAGTGGAGGAAGCGCTTGCAGCAGCGGTTCAATATGGTCAGATGACACAGGAACAGGCGAATCAGTTGGAAACAGTGATTTCAACTTTACAGGCAGATCCTAAAATGTTAGAAGCATATAAAAATGCGGCCAGCGAATCCGATTTCATCGCATACATGGAATCCACAGCCATTGCCCAGATCAATGCACAGGCAGGGACTTCCTATACAAGTGAGAGTGACATTGCCAGCCAGATCGTGACATTACAGTCCAAACTGGATGATATCAATGTGATGCTGATGAGTCAGGCATCCTCTTTTGCAGATGCAGGTGTGACGCTGACTTCTTACAAAGACATTCCGGCTGCAATCTCAAAATTGAGTGAGAGCAAGACACAGATTGCGGCGGGAATCGCGACAATCGAGTCCGCCCAGACACAGGTGGCAGACGGTAAAACATCTTTAGATGACGCATTAGTGACTTTAAATGAATCCCAGATATCCGGTATCATGGAGATGAGCAAGGGATATGCGGATCTTGCTGTTGCAGCAAATAAGATCGAAGAGGGACAGAGCCAGTTAGATGATGCAAAAGAGCAGGCAAAAGATTCAGCGGATCTGAACACGATCCTTACAATGGATACCTTAAAAAATCTTCTGACAGCACAGAACTTCTCCATGCCGGCAGGTTATGTGACAGAGGGGAACGAGCAGTATCTGGTGCGAGTCGGAGATGAGGTGACATCCAAAGCAGATCTTGAAAATCTCGTTCTGATGGATCTTGGTATGGATGGTATCGAACCGGTCAGACTGTCAGATGTGGCAGATATCGAATACATTGACAATTCCGGAGATTCCTATTCCAAAGTGAATGGAAATCCGGCGGTAATGCTTTCGATTGAAAAGCAGACCGGCTATTCCACCGGAGATGTGACAGACCGGTTATTGGATAAATTTGACAGTTTGGAAAAAGAAAATACAGCGTTACATTTGAGCGTTCTCATGAATCAGGGTATTTACATTGACATGATCGTGAAATCAGTCGTAGAAAACATGATCGTGGGAGCCATCCTTGCAATTATTGTATTGTTATTATTCTTAAAAGATATGAAACCTACACTTGTAATAGCATGTTCCATTCCGCTCAGTGTTGTTTTTGCAGTGGTACTGATGTACTTTACGAATATTACGTTAAACATTATTTCACTGTCGGGTCTGGCGCTCGGAATTGGTATGTTGGTGGATAACTCCATTGTCGTGATCGAGAACATCTATCGATTGCGGGGAGAGGGGTATTCCATCCGGAAAGCAGCCGTGGAAGGCGCTTCACAGGTGACAGGAGCAATCATAGCTTCCACACTTACAACCATCTGTGTATTTGCACCGATTATTTTTACAGAGGGTATCACAAGACAGTTATTTGTTGATATTGCGCTGACAATTGCATTTACGCTTGCAGCCAGCCTGCTCGTGGCATTGACTTTCGTGCCGATGATGGCAGCAGGATTATTAAAAAATACAAAAGAGATCAGGCATAATTTCTTTGACAAAGTAAAAGAGGTTTATGGAAAAATTTTAGCTGTATGCCTGCGTTTCAAGCCAATCGTATTTATCGCGGTGATCGTTTTGCTGGGAACAAGTGTTGTGGCAGCATTCTCCAGAGGATATTCTTTCATGGATATGAATATGGAGACGAACCAGATCAGTGCGACGATTTCAGCAAAAGAGGATGAGACGCTTACTTTTGATGAACTGACAGAAATGGCAGACGAAGTCGTGGAAAAAGCATTGACGATTGATGGTATTGAGACCATTGGTGCCATGGCAGGTGGAAGTGCTCTTTCCATGATGGGAGGAAGTTCTACAGACAGTATTTCCATGTATATGATTCTGGATGAAGAATCTGAAGTGAGCAGTGCAGATGTAATCGAACAGTTGGATGAACTGACAAAAGACATGGACTGCGAAGTTACAACAGACACCTCCGCTTCTGATATGACATCACTTATGGGAAGTGGACTGACGATCAATGTAAAAGGAAATAATCTTGACAAACTGCAGGAACTTGCAGGCGAGGTTGCAAAAGTCGTAGAGAACACCGAGGGAACTGTGGATGTGGATGATGGACTTGACAATACGACACCGTCTTTCACCATTTCTGTAGACAAGGAAAAAGCTGCGAAATATGGCATGACCGTTGCACAGGTATTCCAGCTTGTTTATGGGGAGATGACATCGTCAACCTCCGCAACAACGATCTCTACCGATGTAAATGAGTATCAGGTTTACGTACAGAGCGAGGAACAGTCCGATGTTACATTGGCTGATATCAAAAACCTGACCTTCACTTATACAGACAGAGAAGGAAACGAGACAGAAACAGCACTTTCTGATATTGCACAGTTTGAGGAAGGTTACACCTTAGGAACGATCAACCGTGATGCGCAGACCAGATATATCAGTGTGACCGCAGGAGTGGATGATGACCATAATGTCAGTCTGTTAAGTAATGAGATCCAGAAAGAGTTAGATAAGATCGATCTGCCGGAAGGATACTCCATTGAGATGGCAGGTGAGGACGAGATGATCGCAGATGCGATGAATCAGTTGTATCTGATGCTTCTTTTGGCAGTTATCTTCATTTACCTTGTCATGGTAGCACAGTTCCAGTCACTGTTGTCGCCGTTTATCATTATGTTTACAATCCCGCTGGCATTTACAGGCGGTCTGTTCGCACTTTACTTTACCGGCAACGAAGTCAGCGTTGTGGCAATGATCGGATTTGTCATGCTTGCCGGAATTATCGTAAATAACGGTATCGTTATGGTAGACTTTATCAACCAGCTCCGCCGTGGCGGAATGGAAAAAAAAGATGCCATTATCGAATCCGGAAAAACGAGACTCCGTCCGATCCTTATGACCGCACTCACCACGATCCTGTCCATGTCCACGATGGCAGTCGGACTTGGAGAAGGTTCAGAAATGATGCAGCCAATGGCGATCGTAACGGTTGGCGGTTTGTTATATGGTACACTGTTAACCCTGATCGTTGTTCCATGTATTTATGATGCATTCAACCGCAATAAGAGCATGGTCGAGGAGGACTTATAATGGATGAGCAGAAACTGATCCACGATCCATCACAGAAAGTACTTGCCATGTATCAGGCAGTCATTGAGTTCATTAATGAAGGCTGTGATATCAACACTTTAAAAGTAGCTGATATCACAGGCCGGGCAGGCATTGGAAAAGGAACGGCATACGAATATTTTTCTTCAAAGGAAGAGATAATCTCTTCTGCAATTTTATATTATGTGAAAGTGTGCTTTGAAAAACTGCAGGTAATTTCTACAGATAACAGAACGTTTCAACAGAAAATTAACGAGGTCATGGATTTTATTGATGAGCATGTAAAAGAAAAGCAGGGTGTCTTTTTCCTGATAAAAATGGTATTGGAATCATACGAGATACCAAAGAATCTGAAAGATGAGTATGAGCGTATGAAACACCAGTGCTGCGATAAGGAGAAAAACGAGATTATCAACAGCATTGTGGAGGAGGGTGTCCGCGAAGGACTGATCCGGGAGGAGAATGTTTTCCTGCGAAGAGCCGCGGTCGAAACCCAGCTTTCGGTCTATTTTATGTACCGCATCGCAGCAGAGAAAAAAATGGAGCTTGACCTGGAGGCAGATTCTTTGAGAGAATATATCTATCAGAATATATTGAAATTATTAGGATAGAAAGAAGGAACAAATAAATTAAAATCACCTATAAAAAAATCAGTTGACAAATGCCACTTTAGCTTTTATGATGAAAAAAGATATAAAAAGGTGATGAGAAAGAGGAGTACACACAGACACCTGAAAGAGAATGACATTCACCGGCTGAGAGATGTCACCAGAACATGTTGTGTGGAAGGTAGCTTTTGAACCGTCGCGCTGAACCTGTCTGTTGCAGATAAGTGGCAGAACTTGCAAGTTGATCATGCGGAGAAAAATTTCGTATATCGCCAGAAGCAGTCAGAAGTAAGCGAGAACGAGTTGTCCCCGTTACTGGACAGTGGCTTAGGAATGAGCCTGTAGAGATATGTTGTTTTTGCAACATAACAAAGGTGGTACCGCGTTGACACGCCCTTTGCATCCGTATGGATGTGAAGGGCTTTTATTTTTTTAAGAAAGGAAAAAGACAAATGAAGGAATTAGCAAAGACCTATGACCCAAAGGGCATTGAAGAACGTCTCTATAAAAAATGGGAAGACAACGGTTACTTCCATGCAGAAGTAGATCGCAGCAAGAAACCATTCACCATTGTGATGCCTCCACCAAACATTACCGGACAGCTTCACATGGGACACGCATTAGACAATACCATGCAGGATATTTTGATCCGCTACAAGAGAATGCAGGGTTACAATGCATTATGGCAGCCTGGAACAGACCACGCTTCCATTGCAACCGAAGTAAAAGTCATCCAGTCCTTAAAAGAAAAAGGAATCGACAAGGCAGATCTTGGAAGAGAAGGTTTCTTAGAGAAATGCTGGGAGTGGAGAGAGGAATACGGTAACCGTATCATCAACCAGTTAAAGAAAATGGGATCTTCTGCTGACTGGCAGAGAGAACGTTTTACCATGGATAAAGGATGTTCTGATGCCGTACAGGAAGTTTTTATTAAATTATATCAAAAAGGATATATCTACAAGGGTTCCCGTATCGTAAACTGGTGCCCGGTTTGTAAGACATCCATTTCCGATGCGGAGGTAGAGCATGAGGAGCAGGACGGATTCTTCTGGCATATCAATTACCCGGTAGTTGGTGAGGAAGGAAGATTCGTAGAGATCGCAACGACAAGACCGGAGACTTTATTCGGAGATACCGCTGTTGCTGTAAACCCGGATGATGAGAGATACAAAGACATCGTTGGAAAAATGTTAAAACTTCCGATGACAGACCGTGAGATTCCGGTGATCGCTGATCCATATGTAGACAAAGAGTTTGGAACCGGATGTGTGAAGATCACACCAGCCCATGACCCGAACGACTTTGAGGTTGGAAAACGCCACAACCTGGAAGAGATCGTTGTCATCAATGACGATGCAACCATGAACAAGTTAGCAGGAAAATATGAGGGAATGGACCGCTACGAGTGCAGAAAAGCATTAGTAAAAGATTTAGAGGAAGCGGGACTTTTAGTAAAAGTTGTTCCACATTCCCACAACGTAGGTACACATGACCGCTGCGGCACAACCGTTGAACCAATGATCAAACAGCAGTGGTTCGTGAAAATGGACGAGATGATCAAACCGGCAGTTGAAGGCGTTAAGAACGTATGGAGAAAACATACTTCAACTGGACAGATAACATCCGTGACTGGTGTATTTCCAGACAGTTATGGTGGGGACACAGAATCCCGGCATACTATTGTGATGAGTGTGGTGAGATGGTTGTTTCCAAAGAAGCACCTCACAAGTGCCCGAAATGTGGATGCACCCATATGACTCAGGATCCGGATACCTTAGACACCTGGTTCTCCTCTGCATTATGGCCATTCTCCACACTTGGCTGGCCGGAGAAAACACCGGAACTGGAATATTTCTATCCGACAGATGTACTGGTAACCGGATACGATATCATTTTCTTCTGGGTTATCCGTATGGTATTCTCTGGTCTGGAGCAGACGGGCAAAGAGCCGTTCCACACCGTCCTGATCCACGGTCTGGTACGCGACTCCCAGGGACGCAAGATGAGTAAATCCCTTGGAAATGGTATCGATCCTCTGGAAGTTATTGACAAGTACGGCGCCGATGCACTTCGTATGACACTGATGACCGGTAACGCACCGGGCAACGATATGCGCTTCTATTGGGAGCGTGTGGAAGCAAGCCGTAACTTTGCGAACAAGGTATGGAATGCATCCCGTTTCATCATGATGAACATTGAGAAAGCGCCGGTAACGGATGTGAAGCTTTCTGACCTGCAGATGGCTGACCGCTGGATCCTCTCCAAGGTCAACACGCTGGCAAAAGATGTTACCGAGAACATGGATAAGTACGAGCTGGGAATCGCCCTCCAGAAGGTTTACGATTTCATCTGGGAGGAGTTCTGCGACTGGTACATCGAGATGGTAAAACCGCGTCTGTACAATGACGGGGATACCACAAAATCAGCAGCACTTTGGAC
>OHCW01000825.1_pt1 | contig 14939 bp, 10 predicted proteins | sample 1566781 | NCBI WGS metagenome assembly OHCW01 (sample SAMEA3879590, study PRJEB24766) | human gut metagenome | biome: human-associated habitat; feature: feces | place: USA | collected 1985/1987 | reverse complement strand
TTTTTCTGGAATATAACAAGATACTCTAATAATGCCCAGGGCTTTTTTGACTGATTGCTGTTGTCATTGATCTGGCAGCCGTTTGTGCGGATAGAAAAACCGCCAAGGGTCTGTACATGGATCGTTGGTCTCTGTTCAGAAGAAGATGGCATAATGGCAGGTCTCCTTTATATATCATTTTTATATCGTGCATTTGAATTTATACAATAAGTATAACTATACGCTATGGAAATGTCCAGTTTATTAAGACGAAAAAACGAAAAAATTAAGTATTTTGTAACCGATTTGTAACCGGAAACTGCTATACTGAAAATAGTATAAAACAGAATAATAAACAGAAAGTGGGTGAAAAAATGTCAGTAGCAAAGACTGGAGCAATACCGAATTCTTATCGTCAGATCCATATTGCAGTGGATGATTTTGAAAACAGGATATTAAAAGGAAGGATCAATCATGAAAGTAAGGAGTATGGCATTGTTTTTTACAGCCTTTCTGAAATGGTGTTTGCTTTAGAGGAGCTGTTTGAGGAGATCCATTACCCTATGAAAAGTGTGGACCACCGCAATTTCAGCAAAAAAGAATATCTGGATCAAGACATTTCCGCTTATTCCATTACTTTTCCTAATAAATTTGTTTTTCATCTTACTCTCCTTTCCCACCATACATAATCGTCATGCATTAAGTGTTTTTTCTTTAATAATACGATGCTTTTTCTGCTTCTTCAATATATTTTCAGTAAATTCCGACTTTATTTACAACAATTAACCATTCTATCTCAAAACGCCTGTTTCATGACCTCTCCTGAAATCCATTTAAGTTATGTTCCGTTTTTATCGAAACTTTTCAAATTTTTTCAAAAAATAACTATATTTTTCTTGACAAATCCGATATGAATAGGTATTATATACAAGTGACTTGCGATAAGAAGTCAAACATACATAGGGGATTGGTCAAATGGTATGATAGGGGTCTCCAAAACCTTTGGTGGGAGTTCGATTCTCTCATCCCCTGCTTGGAAGAAGCCTTGAACGGAAGTTCAAGGCTTTTTTGATATATTTACAGTTTTGCATTTTTACTTATTTTGCCTGAAATTATAAAATCTTTCTTTTCTGGATAATATCTGATTGAAATTCTCTTAAACTAAGAATATAATGTCATTATATATTCTTAAATTCTAAGAAAAATACCTATATAAATTCTACTTATAAAGAAAGATACATGATAACATATATTTGCCACAATAGAAATGAAAAAACAACAGAAAAACAGCCATGTTTTGGAACCGTATGCGAGACAAGTACATGTCAGTGCTGTGGAGGCAGGGCGGACGTGCAGTCTACGATATACTGGTGCAGACAATGTAATGTTCCACTGTATGGTAACAGATGCAGCAGATGCGGGATGGAGGCAAAAAAGCTGACAACGGACGTCCGGCCTGTATTTCCAGAGGAAAGACTTTTAATCGAAATTATCTTGCAAAAGCCATTTGAATTTCTGAAAAAATCAGTCTGGAATGGAACGGGAAACCATTATTTTGTGGACGGAAAAAAGATTGCTTTTTCTGTAAAAGAACTGAAAAAGATCAATGCAGATGAAGTCCGCAGACAATATGAAAAATATAGTACACAGAATACCTATTGTTATTTTGATGAGATGACGGGACGCTTTATTGAGGCAAATAAAGAACGGTATGAGTATATCACGCAGGAGGCAGGAAATTATATACGAAAAGCAGTGGGTGAGTTTGGTGCAATGGATATGTTTGTTTCATTCAGTGGAGGCAAAGATTCTACAGTGACTTCGAATCTGGTATTACGTGCATTGAGCACACCTCAGATCATGCATATTTTCGGGGATACAACGTTGGAGTTTCCATTTACCTATACCTATGTGGAAAGATTTAAGAAAAATCATCCTAAAACACCTGTGATCTCTGCACGCAATAAGGAAAAAGATTTTGAGGAACTGTGCAAACTGATCGGTCCGCCGAGTCGTGTGATGCGTTGGTGCTGTACTGTTTTTAAAACGGGAACCATACAGAAAAAAATTCGTTCGTTATACAGGGACAAAAAGCAGATATTGACTTTTTATGGGATCCGGCGCAGTGAGTCAGTAAGCAGGAGCAAGTATGAGCGTGAGTCTGACAGTCCGAAGATCACAAAACAGAGGATCATATCACCCATTATCGACTGGATGGATTTTGACATCTGGTTATATATTCTTACAACAGGAATTGATTTTAACGATGCATACCGTCTTGGCTATGCGAGGGTTGGATGTTGGTGCTGTCCGAACAACAGTGGCTGGTCTGAATTTTTATCTAAGGTACATATGCATGAGCAGTCAAAGCATTTTAGAGAGATGCTGATTGATTTTGCAACAAGCATTGGAAAAGAAGATGCTGAGGTTTATGTGGATGATGGGTATTGGAAGGCAAGACAGGGGGGAAATGGTGTTGCGTATGCACAGAAATCCGTTGTGTCATTCACACCATGTGTCACGGAGGAAAATTCGTTCAATTATGAATTACAGCGTCCAATTTCAGAACAGTTGTATGAACTATTCCGTCCATTCGGGTATCTGAATTTTGATATGGGAAATACAAGGCTGGGAGAGGTTTTTGTACTTGATAAAAGAGAGCAGATCGTTTTGAAACTGCAGGGGCGGATTGGAACAACCAATTTGAGAGTTACCATTTTAAAAACAGAAATAGCCGGTGCGAAAGATTTGAAAACGGCAGAAGAAAGAATAAAATGTCAGATCACAAAATATCAGATGTGTATGGGATGTCTGGCCTGTGAGAGTGTGTGCAGATTTAATGCGCTTTCTATCAGGGAAAATAAAGATGGGGAGATTGAATACCATATTTCAGACGAAAAATGTAAACGCTGTGGCGAATGTGTGAACCATTTTACGGCTGGATGCTATATGAGAAAGGTTCTGGCAATCAAAAGACAGCGGACGGAGGATAAAGAATAATGGGAAAAAATAAATACCGTTTTAAAGGGCATGAAAGTTTTATCCTTCGTGAAGGATGGCTGAATAAGGGTTTATATGAAGTAGACCGTAATCCGAAAGTTTTTTCAGAAAATTATGGAGCAGATGCACTTGGAGTTGGACCGAATATGGCAAAGGCAATCCGGTACTGGCTCAGGGCAGCAGAGCTGGTTACAGATTCTCCGAAAACGGGTGTTATGCTCACTGCGATTGGTCAGTTGATTCTTGCACATGATCCATGCGTGGAAGATTATTTTACATTATGGCTGATACATTGCAAAATTGCAAAAAACCGGGAACTGGCAACGGCATGGAATTTATTTTTTAATGAAGTTTCTTATGAGGAATTTAAAAAACAGCAGCTATATGATGAGATGGAGACATTACTCAGTGATTTAGACGATGAAGTGCAGGTTGCGCAGAGTTCTGTCTATGCAGATTGTGATGCAATTTTGCGGATGTATATGCCGGCAAAGGAGACAAATCCCGAAGAAAAAAACGCCAGTCCATTTGGAAAGTTAGGATTATTGAAAAATACAGAGGGGATTTACTACAGAAAACAGCCAGATCTGAACAAATTACCGGAGGATATTGTCTGGTTTTTATTGGTAGATAAGGGAAAAAACCGTACGTCTGTTTATCTGGATGATCTGTGGAAAGAAATGGACAGTCCAGGAAAGATACTGCAGTTGAAACGTACAGCATTGATAGAGATGTTAGAGCGTCTGGAGGAAAAAGATAAGATCGTAATGAACCGCACTGCAGGTCTTAATATGATTTATTGGGAAAAAGGATTGACCGGGGAAATGATCGTAAAAAATTATTACGAAAGATAAAGACATATAGGAGTTGCCGGAATGGAACAATGGAGAAATTTAATACATATCAACCGTAATTTCCAAAAAGCAGTCAATTTGCAGCTTGATATAGGAGATCATGGAAGAATTGAACATTATATACCGACACGGTCATCCATGTTGATATTGCGCAGATATTTAAAAGCTGTGACGGGAGAGGCAAAAGAACATGCAACTGTTTTAATCGGTCCGTATGGAAAGGGAAAATCCCATTTATTACTGGTATTGCTTTCAATTCTTTCCTGTGACCTGCCACAGAGTGTTTTTGAAAAAATAAAGATCACAGATCCGGAGACAGCGGATTTAGTCACGCAGATCCGGAAGGAGAATAAAAAATATTTACCGGTATTGGTTTCTTCTGTACCGGGGTTTTCCATGAATCAGATTTTATTATTCGCACTGCGCGAGGCATTAGAGAAAAATGGTTTGTCGGATATTGCACCGGAGACTGCATTCACAGAAGCACTTAGAATCCTTGAAAAGTGGGAAAAGGAATATTCGGATGTGTATGCCAGATTTTGTGAGTATCTGACGGAACATCAGACAGATGTGCAGGATTTGAAAAAGAATCTGAAAAGAAAACATAAACAGTCATTGGAATTATTTAAAGAATTATATCCGATGCTGACGGCAGGAAGCACTTTTATGCCATTGATGCAGTCTGAGACCATACGGTCATATCAGCAGATTATAAGAAGTCTGACAGAAGAATGTGGTTATGAGGGCATCTTTATTATTTTTGATGAATTCAGTAAATATATAGAAGGACATGAGAAATCCGGTTTTGCAGAGGATATGAAAACGCTGCAGGATATGTGCGAATTGGCGGAAAGTTCCGATCAGAAATTATTTTTTACAATGGTGGCACATAAAAGTATTCATGAGTATACCAGGAGTATAGACACTTCCATGAAAAATGCGTTTCGCGGAGTAGAAGGAAGAATTTCAGAGATATCTTTCGTCGTATCCGCACAAAATAATTATGAATTGATCGCCAATTCAATCCGGAAGGAAGAACCTGCGTTTTCGAAACAATATGAAAAAGAGATTGTGAAAAATGAGCAGGGGAAGCTCCAGAAGTTATCCTATCAGCTTCCATGTTTTCAGAAATTATTTTCAGAGCAGGACTTTGAACGGATCGTTGCCAAAGGATGTTTCCCGCTGACACCGCTTGCTGCGTATGCATTACTTCATATCAGTGAACGTGTTGCACAGAATGAGAGAACAATATTTACATTTTTAGCAGATGATGGACAGGGAAGTTTATCATGGCTGTTAGAGCGGAATGAAGAAAACTGGGTAGGCGTTGATAAAATTTATGATTATTTTAAATCAATGTTCCGTGAAACCGAAGATGTACCGATGATCCATTCAGAGTGGCTGAAGGCAGAGTATGCGTTGGGAAAAGCGGAAACGGAAGATGAGAAAGCTGTCATAAAAGCAATCGCAGTAATCCGTATGTTACATAGAGAGGATGAACTTCCTGCACAGGATCAGGCAATCTGTCTTGCATTAGGGATGGACCCGGAAAAGAAGTATCGTCCTGCAATGGAAAAATTAAAAAAAGATGGGATTTTAATGTTCCGCAGCAGTGTCGGAGTATATGCATTCCGCAGCAATGCAGGCGTTGATGTGGAAAAAGAAATCACGAAGAAGATGGATGAGCAAAAAGGGCACTGTAATTTTTGCCAGATTCTGTCAGAGGCTGCAGACACAGAGTATGAACTGCCAAAGCAGTATAATCAGGAATATGCGATGACACGCTATTTTCAGTATGAGTATATGTTTTCAGAAGAGTTTTTTGCCCTGGAAAATACAAGATATCTGTTTGATGAAAAGTTTTCAGACGGAAAAATTATAGTGATGCCGGAAAAAGAAAAACCCCAAACAGATGAGATACAAAAGCAGTTAGATAAACTGGCGGATAAAAGAATTCTTGTGTTAGTGTCCGACCAACGTTTTGACAAAGAGGAATTATTACTTCGCTATCAGGCGGTTATGACGTTAAAAGGGGACAAACGCTTTATTGAAGAAAATGAAGTGCTGCTGCAGGAACTTGAATTATGTGTTGAGGATATCCGGTTTGAAATTAATATCTATCTGGAAGAGCATTATCTGCCGGAGAGCGGAAAGGTAATAGTTCTCCAGACGCAAAAGAAAAAAGAAAAGTGTACAACGGCCGCAGAATTTAATCAGATATTAAGTGATGTCTGCAGAGAATATTATGGCTACGCGCCGCGTGTAAACCATGAACTGTTAAATATTGAACACATCGGCAAGCAGTATTTAAGAGCGCGCAATCAGGTGATCGATAAAATGTTAGGGCATGAGGATCTGTCTGTGTACCAAAAAGGAACCATGCCGGAGGCTATGGTATATCGTGCTGCATTTGTGCATACCAGAGGGGATAAGGGCTGTCAGAAAGTTAGTTTAGAGATAGATCGTTTTTTTGCGGAATGTGCAGGTGAAAAAAAGTCTTTTCAGATATTATACCAGCGATTGCAGGGAAAATGTTTTGGCGCAAGGCGAGGAGTGATTCCATTGTTTCTGGCAAAAAAATTATCTGAAATTGAAGGAACAGCGGTCATTTATATTGGTGAGAAAGAGCTGGAAATTACTTCGGATAACCTGAATCATGTGAATGATTTTCCAGAAAACTATGCATTGTATCTGGAGCTGGAAACCGTTGAAAAAGAAAAATATTTAAAAAAATTGGAAAAGATTTTTGAATGTGATACGGAGAAGTTTCCTGGACAGAGTAGATTCGCACAGATTGCTGCCTGCATGCAGAAATGGTATCGGTCACTTCCCCAGTACACGATGATAACACTAAATCTTCCGGAAAATCAAAGTGGATCGATAAAGAAACTTAGGAATCTGTTGAGAAGAGCAGAAATCAATCCAAGAGAATTGTTATTTGAAAAAATTCCGGCATGCTATGGAGAACCTGGTTTTGAGCAAACGGCACAGGATTTAAAAGAAAGTAAAAAAATATTAGATGATGTATTTATTACATTAAAAAAACAGGTCGCAGGAAACATAAAGCGCGAATTTGGAAAAACGCAGAATGTGAGTCTGAAAGCATGTTTACACGAATGGTATCTGGCACAGAATTATTCATCAAGAAATCATGTACTGGCAACGGCAGAGAGTGAATTTTTGAATTATTTAGAGAAACTTTCTACCAATGATGAGGGAGAAATTGTATCAGCGTTGTCTTATATTTTATCAGGGGTATATTTAGAGGACTGGAATGATACAAACTTTGTAGAATTTCAGGAGAAATTGCACGCGGTAAAAGCTGAAGTTGAAAAACTTGAGGAACATGGTAAAGATGCAGGTGGCAGCAGTCGTATCCTGTTGACAGACCAGAATGGAAATGCCATAGAAAAGTATTATAATGCGGATATTTCGGATACAACGAGCCTTTACTTAAAGAATATGTTAGAAGAGGCATTGGAGGACTTTGGGAATACGCTCGAAACAAATCAGAAGGTTGCAGTGCTGGTGCAGACTTTAGAGGGATTATTACAGTAAGAGAAGAGGAGATTGGTTATGGAAGAAATTTATCTTGATAATGCAGCGACGACATTTCCAAAACCAGAATGTGTATATCAGGCAATGGATGAAATTGCGCGGACCGGTGCTGTCAATGCAGGCAGGGGTTCTTATGCGCTGGCGCGGCAGGCATCCGGGTTGATTGAGAGTACAAGAAAACAGATCAAAGAACTTGCAGGAGCAGATGATGTAGCAGAGGTTGTGTTTACAGCCTCTGCTACGCTTGCATGTAACGTGATTTTAGGGGGACTCGAATGGAAACAGACGGATATCGTATATGTTTCACCTTTTGAGCACAATGCAATGATGAGAGTGTTGTATCATTACCAGAAACAATATGGATTTAAAATTATCGAACTTGCATTAAACAGGGAGTCGTTAGAATTAGATTTGTCACAGATCAGGTTTCAGTTCACCAGAGAACATCCAACAGTCGTTGTTATGAGTCATGTCAGCAATGTGACAGGTTACATTCTGCCAATCAATGAGGTGGCAGAGTCAGCAAAACAATATGGAGCAGTTGTGGCGGTGGATGGTTCACAGGCGCTTGGGCTTGTGCCGGTAAAATTGAAAGAGAGTGGAATCGATTTTTATGTTTTTGCGGGGCATAAAACACTCTATGGTCCGTTTGGAGTTGGAGGATTTATCAGTGAGGGGGATATTTCTTTAAAACCGTTTCTTGTGGGTGGAACAGGCAGTGATTCCTTAAACCCTGATATGCCAGGACAAATGCCGGGAATCTTAGAACCGGGAAGCCCCAATATAGTTGCGATTGCAGGATTACATGCAGCCTTAGAAGCGTGCTGTGACATGGAAAGGCAACTTTCACAAGAAAGAAAATTTGCAGAATATCTGATTGAAAAGCTAAAAAGAATAGACGGAGTTTTACTGTATCTGCCTTGGGATGAAATGAAACGAACCGGAATTGTTTCTTTTTCCATAGAGGGTTACCGTGCGGATGAAGTGGGGATGCTGCTCGATGAAGATTATCATATAGCGGTCAGAACAGGGTATCAATGTGTACCGCTGATCCATAAATATTTAAAAGATGAAAAATATGGCGGCGTGATCCGGGTGGGGATCGGACGTTTTACAAAGCAGAGTGAGTTGGAAATATTAATCAATGCGATAGAAGAAATTGCAGAAGGGTGAAGGAAAAATGGAAAATCAACGTTTGGATTTTGGAGAGATTGTCAGAAAAATTGCAGAGGATAAAATGCTGCTGCCGGATTTTCAGAGAGGATTTGTCTGGAAGGATGAAGAACAGAGAAAGATCGTAGCATCAGTTCTGGCAAAAATGCCGATAGGGAGTATTTTACTGTTGAAATCAAAGCCGGATGAGTATGCATCGAAGTCAATCGGTATGAAAGAAAAAAATACATATCAAAGCCAGGATGGTGAAGTCGAATTTCTACTGGATGGACAGCAGCGTATGACAGCGCTTACGAATGTTTTTTCAAATGTGATTTATGAAAAATGTAAAATGTTTTCAAAATTGAGTTCACGGGCATTACAGCGAAGATTTTTTTTAAGAATTCCAAAGTGGGAGAACTGTAAAGAAGAGGCAGATCTGTTTGGAGTCCATAATTTGACTTTTCCCATATCAGATTCTGCGGAACCGGATTTTCTGACAGCGGATATTTTACCGTTTATTAAATGTGCCGCATTTTTTAATCAGGATGGAGAGCCGTATAATCCACAGCAGTCTTTGTCGACCCGTCTGGATGATTTTTGCCTGACAAATGAGGATGGATATTTAGTACCGCTGTATTTGATGGTGGCACCGGAAAATATAAAAAAGGCGCAGATAATGCTGCGCTATAATACGATCACCTCTGATATTGCAGGTAAAATCGGAGATGAGATCAGACAGCATTTTACAGATTTGTCGGATGAAAATAAGAATGATTTTATAGCAGAGATTTTTGGAAATGATGAAAACTGTAATGAAATAAAAGAAGATCATTCTAAGTTCGGTGAAAAAGTGCAAGAAAAACAAATGGTGTGGAAAGTCTGTCTGACAAATTATCTGGATTCCTGTGTAAAGAATATGGCGTTGAATAAGATTGAGGTATCGGGGGAACAGCGTGACAGGGCGATCGATATCTATGAGAATTTAAATCGTGGAGGAATCAGTTTAAATACTTTTGATCTGGTTATGGCGAGAGTTGCAAAAGTAAGTACAGATAATTTTTATCGTCGTCTGGTCAGGTATATTCAGGAAGAAAAAAGTTATGACAAACAGGTCTTACCGGATCAGATTGTTCCCTTGATTGGGAAAAAAATACAAAATAATCAATACAATGCATCCATCAGTACGGGATGTTATAACGAGGAAAAGAATGACATAGCAGGAAAGTATATTGATGTTTTTTTAGATGTGCTGTGTCTGTATTGCAATAACAAGTTATTTGAACCGGATAAATTCAAATTAGATTATATAAAGAAGAAGCAGATTCTGATGTTAGCACCAACGGATATTAATGATAATGCGAAAAAGGTTTGTGATGCCATAGACAGGGTAATGTTTTTCTTTCAGAGCAGATGCGGAATCCGGAATATCCAGGAAATAAATTATTCTTTGATGATTGTCTTAGTGGCAGTTATATTTTTAAAGGATGAGTGGTTTAACGATAAAACTGTTCACGATATTTTAGAAGCGTGGTATTGGTCATCATTATTTTCCGGCGAGTATGATAAAGATCAGAATATAAAGATGATCGCGCATCTTCAGACCATGGTAAAGACAATGCAGGCATCCAGCCGAAAAGAGAATGTTGACTGGATTGCAAATATCAAAAATTATGTGTTGGAAGCACAGAATTTTTCGGATGAAAAGTTTTTACTGATGGAAAAGGCGGATGAAGACCGTATCCCGAAAAAAGTGATGCGCATGTTTATGTGTCAGTATCTGCTGTCAAAGACATATAAGGATATGTTTGACGAAAATAAAATTTTAAGTGCATATTCCGATGAAACAGAAAGATTTGAGGCACATCATATTATACCGCTTGGAACAGTAAAAAAGGTAGGGGAATCTACGAAAAAACTTCGTGATGATGAAAAAAATATCTGCAACTCGCCTTTAAATTTTGTGTACATAACGAAAAAAGCAAATAAGGAAATATCCGATGAATCCTTAAAAGATTATGTACAGAAGATCAACGCGGAAGCAAAAGCAAAACTGCATATTACGGCTTATACAAATTCGGATATACCACAAGATCAGGTAAAACAGATTTTAAGGGAACGGTATGATTTCCTGAAGGGGGATATCAGGGAGCGGATCAGTACTTTATTAAGTTAAATACGGCTTGGAAAGTGCAGATAAAGATATTGTTTTACGAAAGAACAATGCAGGATGGAGGTATTTTATGAAAGAGGTCAGTGAAAAAGTAATGCGGAATATGATTTTTGAGGTTCTTCATGTGGAGCGTAAAAATTTGCGGAGCAAGGCAAAAACAGATCAGAGGATGGCTGAGGAACTTGCAAAGATCATAGTTGATTATGCGAAGATGTCAGTGTAGCAGACTTAGGGGGAGAATAGCATGAAATTCCAGAGCATTACAATGAATAATTTTATGAGGTATAAGGGGCAGAATGTAATCGAGTTCAGCTGCGATGAAAAAAGAAATGTTACTGTCGTGCTGGGAGATAATACGGTTGGCAAGACAACAATTGCACAGGCATTTCGCTGGGTGCTTTATGGTGCGGTATTGACAGAACGCGGAAAGCAGCAGGAAGACTACCAGCTGTTAAACAATGATATTCTGGCAATGATGGATGCGAACAGTAAAGCGGATGTTACGGTGGAACTGGTTGCTGTTGATGATGAAAAAAGATACCGGATCAAGCGTGAAATCCATTATACGCGTGCATATCCACAGTTGATCGCAAAAGAATTTTATAAGAAAGTTTCACTGGAAATATCAGAAAAGGATGATCCAAATGCCGGTATTTCTGTGGAAACGGAAAAAATAGAAGAGGTAATCCGTGAATTATTTCCCAAAAATCTGTCACATTATTTTTTGTTTGATGGAGAGAGATGGAATGATGTAACTGTTAACGGTGTGCGTGAAAATATCAAAGAGTCTGTACATACACTGACCGGATTATCTGCGTATCAGGCTGCAATCTGGCATTTGAAGGATATGGGAAGTCATTCCGTTATTAAAAAGTTCAAAGGAAAGATATCAGGTTCTGGTAATATGTATGATAATCTGGAAAAAGACCGGAATCGCATGGAACATGAGATAGAGCAGTGTAAAGATAAGATAAAAAATATCGAAATCAATATACAAAACAATAATGAAAAAATAGAGGAGGTGCAGCAGTATCTTCTTGAAAATAAGAATACGGAAATTTTGCAGGCAAAATATAACCAGTTATTAGTAGTAAGAAGAACGCAGGCGGAAAGAGGAGTTGCTGCATATAAAAGTCTGGTAAATTTATTCAGTGATAAAGCTTATATGTTGTTTGCGAAACCGATGATAGAGGCATCTGTGAAAATGGTAAAATCTGTTGCAGGAGAGCGGCGTGACATACCGCATATGCATCAGGCAAGTATTGACTATATTATAAAAACAGGCAGATGTATCTGTGGAACTCCGATTTTACCGGATTCTAAGGAATTAGAATGTCTGATGGAACAGAGAAATTTTCTTCCGCCGGCAGATATTGGTTCATTGCTGGGTGAGTTTGAACGGACAGGACAGCGCTGGAACCGGCAAAGCAATTCTGTTTATGATGATTTAAGAGAAGATGCGCAAAATGTGGATCAGAGCATCCGGGCTTACGAGGAAACCTGTAATCAGTTAGCAGGGATGGAACAGCAGATGGACAGGCAGACAGACTTTGCCGAAAAAAGAAAAATGCTGAAATATTATCAGAGTGAAAACAGTAAATTAGGGGTGGAAAAGGGAACACTGCAGGGACAGATCTTAAATTTTGAGCGGCAGATCGAACGAACAGAAGCTGAGATGAAGAGTCAGGAAGTCAGAAGCGAAGAAAATAAAAAATGGCGAGAGCGTGTAGATTTGGCAGAAGCATTATATACAAGATTAAAAAATGATTTTGAGGTAAAAAAGAATAAGACATTTCTGGAATTAAACGGACAGATCCAAAAAAATTTTGAGCGTATGTTCAATGCGAAAGATAAAAGAATACAGTTGACGGAAAATTATGAGATTCAGATGTTATATCCTACAGATGTGGGTTTCCGCGAAGAGAAGAATCTGTCAGAGGGCGAAAAGATAGCACGCAATTTTGCATTTATCGTTACGATCATGGAATACAGCAGAAATAAAAAGGCAGAGCAGATTGGAGTGGAGGGTGCTGGAGATACACTGCCGATTGTTTTAGACGGACCGTTCTCTAAACTGGGGGATAAAAATATCAGTCTGATTGCAAAAGTTTTGCCGGAAGTATCAGAACAGGTAATTATTTTTATGCTGGACAAGGACTGGAAGTACACGGGACTCGATGAATATGTCGGTGCGTCTTATTATATTGAAAAAGCAGCTGACGAGGCATATGCGTCCATACGGAAAGTAGAATCTGATCAGTAGCGGAAGGGGATACAAAAGATGGGGAATTATGAATTTTTTAAGAAGGAGTTTGAATTTCATGGAAAGCATGCCAGGATGGCAGGTGAATTGTGGGTAAAAGGTGACTATGAGCATACCTGTTTCCGGAGACTGATCGATCTGTATATGGTGGCAGCAGTGGTGGGATTTCGCGTAGACCGTAAAGCAAAGGAAGATTTCTCGCCGTTTGGGACAAAGAGCATTTTAGCCGAGCAGGTCATAAATGCAAAAGAAGAATTAGATTTTATTATGCAGATGATGATCATGCTGGATGCGAAAGAAAGCATGCCGGCTGAGGAAGCAGTAAAAAAAGCATTTCGGGGTGCGGAGACGGAGGAAGAATTTCAGGCTTATCAGTCCATGTTTCATGATTATGTCAGAGGCGGGGTAGAGGAACTGTATGAGAGACTGATCATTCAAAAAGCAGAACCGGACAGTGAATTTTATGATAATAAAACAGCAAATCTGATGTCTGTGTTAGAAAGATTTGGTTATGGTTTACAGGATATGGAGGAGTAATAATTTTACATGATTTTTGAAGGAAAAATGTAAAAAAATCAAAAACAGGTATTTACAATCGTCGAAAACAGGGGTATAATTTAAGAGAATTATATCATACCAAGTGATAATTAGGTTATTACAATAAGGTAAGAAACCTAAAAGCTCTAATCCCATTCTTCGGAATGGGATTATCTTTTATACAGAAGTTTATTCATGACAATGACCGGTATGCGGATCATTGTTGAAGCGCGCAGAATAAAACAGTTGTCCCGTTTGCTGGTATGAGAGAGAACGGTTCAGATGAGAGGAGAAGGAACATGGACGAAAAAATGGATTATCGTATTGGGTTGGATATTGGTATTGCATCCGTCGGCTGGGCGGTATTACAGAACAACAGTGATGACGAGCCGGTTCGTATCGTAGACCTTGGGGTAAGGATATTTGATACAGCAGAAATCCCGAAAACAGGTGAATCTTTGGCGGGACCAAGGAGAGCTGCACGAACGACAAGAAGGCGGCTTAGAAGAAGAAAACATCGTTTAGACAGAATCAAATGGCTCTTTGAGAATCAGGGTCTGATAAATATTGATGACTTTCTGAAACGATATAACATGGCAGGGTTACCGGATGTTTATCAGCTTCGCTATGAGGCATTAGACCGGAAACTGACGGATGAAGAATTAGCACAGGTGTTGCTTCATATTGCAAAACACCGTGGATTTCGTTCGACTAGAAAGGCAGAGACGGCTGCAAAGGAAAATGGTGCAGTTTTAAAAGCGACGGATGAAAATCAAAAGCGGATGCAGGAAAAGGGATATCGTACGGTCGGGGAGATGATTTATTTAGATGAAGCATTTCGAACCGGATGTTCCTGGTCAGAAAAGGGATATATTCTCACCCCACGCAATAAAGCAGAAAATTATCAGCACACCATGTTAAGGGCAATGCTTGTGGAAGAAGTCAAAGAAATTTTCTCCAGCCAGAGACGTCTTGGAAATGAAAAAGCGACGGAAGAATTAGAAGAAAAATATTTGGAAATCATGACAAGTCAGAGATCTTTTGATTTAGGACCAGGCATGCAGCCGGATGGAAAGCCAAGTCCATATGCGATGGAAGGTTTTTCGGACAGAGTTGGAAAATGTACATTTCTTGGAGATCAGGGGGAGCTGCGCGGCGCAAAGGGAACTTATACGGCAGAATATTTTGTGGCACTGCAGAAAATAAATCATACAAAACTGGTTAACCAGGATGGAGAGATCAGAAACTTTACAGAAGAGGAACGACGGGCACTGACGTTGCTGTTATTCACACAGAAGGAAGTGAAGTACGCAGCAGTTCGCAAGAAGTTAGGTTTGCCGGAGGATATTCTTTTTTATAATTTAAATTACTAAGACTTCCCACACCGTTAAGGTGTGTTGAACCTTGAAAATTCAATATTTCA
>OHCW01000810.1_pt1 | contig 15321 bp, 9 predicted proteins | sample 1566781 | NCBI WGS metagenome assembly OHCW01 (sample SAMEA3879590, study PRJEB24766) | human gut metagenome | biome: human-associated habitat; feature: feces | place: USA | collected 1985/1987 | reverse complement strand
GTTGAGCCATGTTCAGTGTAGTCAGTTCGAAGAAGTCATATACACAGTTTTCCAATTGCATACAGTGCTTGCGAGTCTTTTCCGAAGTATTGATTAACGCCCAGATTTCATCCAATGTCATAGCAGACGGAACTTCGATGGCAACATGCTTGCCGTGTTCCATGGCATAAACGCCCATTTCGGCATGATGCTTCCAGTCTGAAGCAATATATACCACATCAATATCATCACGTTCGCAAAGTTGCTTCCATGCATCTTCAGAACCTGAATATTCAGCAGCTTTAGGAAGGCCGGCTTTCTCTAAAATACCTTGTGCTCTTTCTACACATTTGGGGCGAAGGTCACACAAAGCTACAATTTTTGTACCGGGGATATGAGTCCAGCGTGCAACTGCACCGGGACCACGCATACCCAAACCAATAAAACCAACACGGACTGTATCCAGCTTCGGGGCAGTCAGTTGAATTACATCTTGCTGTCCGGCAGGACGTTCGGGAACAGCGACTTCAATAGGAGCATACTCCTTTGCAACAGCTTCTTTCTGAGGAGAAGCACATCCGGCCAAACAGAACAATGCCAAGCCGGTTATCACAGTCAATAGATTCTTAATCTTCATGTCTTTTCAAAATAAATATTTAAATATAATAGTTAGTATTCATCTCTCATAAGCGAACACCTCATTCGGCAATCGTCACATTCGTCACCCGCTCCAGCCAGAAACGGTTCCGGTTAGAATGGAACGGCTTATAGTCCGTGTTCTTCTTTATAACATTATTGCGGAATATTAATCCATCCACTGATTTGGCATACAGGATAGGAGCATCAAAAGTATCGAACTCATTGTCTTCTATCACAATGCCCCCTTCCGGTCCTCCATGAAAATACTTCTGCTGATTCTTTAAGTCGGGTATCTCCGGATAAATCGAAATCACTGCATTCGTAAACTGGAATAAATTGGTAAGTGCATTTACAAAACGATTCTTACGAATAATCACATTACGGCATGCTCCGGTTTCAAACCAGCCGTTACAATCTCCACACAACAAGATAGCAGCTCCTGAAGTATGGTCAAATAAGTTATTCTCAACAACCGTTTTACGCGGAGTACTGAACAGACTACCTCTCGCTCTATTATTACGAATCGTATTTCCGGCAAACAAAACTTCCGGTGTCCAGGTAAGATTCTCGATGCCAAATCCGCTTTGCCCATTGACAGCCGGATCTATCGCCTCATCAAAAGTAATGATGAATTCGCGTGCCCCGTCTATTTGTTCTTTATCATGCGGACGGATGCTTGCAATCTTATTCTGATTGCCGATCAACTCCATGGTAGAGGATTGAACGAACTGCACCTCATCTCCGGCGCGTCCCCATTCAAATCCCCATGACTGATCATGCATATAACGTCCGACCAATGTGTGGTCATCTATCCTTTTCACCACTTTCAGATATGTTCCATGCACATTAATGGCATCATCCATCATGCCTTCATAGAGTCCATTGCAAGAAGTTATCTTTCCTTTACAACCTGAAAAATGAGTCGCATCTGCCTGTGTGGTAAAATAACGCGGATCATCCTCACCCTTCAAGCAAACACAGAACTTCTCTAACGTAATATTTTCACTGAATTGTGCCAACAATCCCATTCCTTCCGCATAATGTACTTTTATGTTTTCCAATGTCGTATTTAAATCATGTGACAGGAAAATTCCGGGAGTAGGGCGTCCCCAGCCACGCATGGCAACAACAGTTCCGGGAACAAGACGTGCATCTTTCCAATGGGGAGCACGAATGCGCCGCGGTGCTATCTCACTTGCTCCTTTCGTCGGACAACCGATATCACTGGTATTGTATACCAAATGTTTGGTATCCCCATCAAAAGCAATTCCCCAGGAATGTTTTAAAGTCCATCCTTCTCCATAAGCTTCAAAAATCGAATCTTTGGCTATACGATATTTCACCCATGAAGCCGGTTCGAATACGATTCCCTCTTGCGGAGTATTCTCCAATATCTTTACTTGTGCAATATGAGGATTCTCAAAATCAATACTGAAATTCTTCAAGCTACAATTCTCCGACCGAAGAAGCGACACCGGCAACATTCTCCCATGAAAGACGAACTGTGCCCCCTGCCCGTCAAGAGTAAGGTTTTTCATGTCTTCCAGTGCAATACCTACTTTCTTAGGATTGTCTTGGTCATGGTTCGAGATATAATATTCGCGTACGGCAGCTCCTTTTTCATGGAAGTCATAGCGGCCTTCAGAAAAACGAAGAATAACCGCTTCACCATCCTTGCATTCTGCCTTTATTTTCGACAAAGCTTTTTGCAAAACAGGAGAAGCATTTTTATGAGTATCAGGCTTTAAGCCAAACGTGGAAATATCATATACTTTTTGAGCATACATATTTATCGAAGTGAGTGCAAATATTGCACCTAACGCTAAAATCGAAAGTAATTTCATACTTATTAGACTTAATAAATTAATCAATGCACTGTATTGAAATACAAAGAAAGGAAGTTTCCCCAATATACCTAGTATTTGCTTACGCTTTTTTAACAAATTAGTGATAAAAAGCGGGATGTGAAGACAAATGCCATACACACCCCGTGCATAATCCTAACACCTAAAATTCATCTCAACTAATATCCCGGATTCTGATCATCCCGCAATAAGGGATTTAAATCCATAGCTCCTTGAGGAATAGGCATTAACATCAAACGATCACTCCATGTCATATTCACAACCTCATAACCATTAGGAGCATAAACAGTACCATTCATTACTTTGTTGCAATATGCAGACCCATAACGACGTATATCATCATAACGTTGTCCTTCAGCAGCCAATTCTATACGACGTTCGTTACGCACAAAGTCCAAAGCAGCTTCCTTAGATGGCATTACAGTAGGTACATCAGGCATACCACAACGATCACGTAAATCATTCAATGCTTTCTGAACTTCAGCATCCCAACCTTTAGTTTGAATCCTCGCTTCAGCATAAGTCAACAAGACCTCAGCATAACGGATAACCGGATAATCCTCCATACTAGCCCAATCCGAATAAGCTGTCAAAGAAAGTAATTTTCTATAACTATATCCTGTCCATGATTCATTACCATCCGAACCAGCCCATGACGGATTCCAGCGATAATAGAAAGTTCCAAAATCTGTTTCATGCCATCCTTTAAAAGGAAATAACATAGAAGCATAAAGACGGCTGTCACGATTACGGAATTCATCCATATAGGCATATTCTTTCAAATTCAAAGTAGGAACAGTTTTAATATAAGTAGTTTGATCCATTCCTTCAACAACAGCTGTTATTTTAGCAAAATTCTCTTTACGAGTTGCTACCGGAATCTCAGGACGTATCGTTTTTCCGTCAATATCCCAATACGCATCAATCAATCCCTGCATCGGTTCGTATGAAGAATAACCGGAAATCAATTGACTAGGACGAATATAAGTATAGCGAGTCCAATCATAGTTATTATCATCTGCCATATACCCCCGTGTCACCAAATACTCAGGATTATCAGGATTGGCATTCTCCTTATGCCACAAACATTCATAACTGAACATACCTTTCACAAACTTATCCTTATCGATATTCTTTGCTTCAAAATCAATATATTGTTCCATCTCATCAGCCTCTTTCTGCTGAGCTGCATTCAAAGATGTCACACGGAACAAACTATGATGTCCTTCCTGAATTATCTTTCCGGCAGACGCTTCTGCTTCTGCGAAATTGCCAAAATACAACGCAGCACGAGCGCGCAAGGCTAATGCTCCAGCCCGAGTGATTCGTCCTTTTTCATAACCTTCTCCACCAGGATAACTATCTGGTAATATCTCAGCTATTTCAGCCAACTCACTTAAAATAAATGCTTGAACTGTTTCCACCGGATCACGTTTCACATTAGGTGCATCATACTCCATCACAGTAGTAACTAAAGGAACTTTACCAAACTTAGTAGTCAAATCCAAATAATCTGATGCACGAAAATAGCGTGCTTCAGCTTTCATTCTTTCCCTTAAAGCTGCGTCCATCTCACATCCATCAACTTTTTCAAGGAAATTATTTACAATGCGAATAGTCCTAAAGCTATAACCACGATCACTCTCAGAACTTACTCCATTTTGTTGAATCAATTCATAGGGACCTTCCCACGGTTTATGACTATGTGCATTATCTGTACACATTTCATCCCAAATATCCATGCCACCCATTTGTGCATAACAAGCATTCAGACCATACCATGCATCTTTTTCCGTCTTCCAGAAATTTTCAGCTGCAATCTCTGAAGGCGGTACTACTTCCATATCACATGAAGCAAAAGCAACTGTAAATAAACCTAGGATAGCTAAATTCTTTATATTTTTCATAATTCAATTCGTTATTTAAGATTATCAATTAAAATGAAACATTCACACCAAACGCCACAGATTTACTACCTAAATAGCTCAAGCCACGTCCTGAAGGTGACTCAGGATCAAAATCTTTCATTTTATCGTCAGCACGTAATGTAAATAAGTTTTCCCCTGTTACAAAAAGCTTCAAACTACTCAATCCCCAACTCTTCACTACATTTATAGGAACCATATATCCTAAAGAGATGCTCTTAATACGGAGATAATCCGAATCAAACAACTGATAATCAGAGAAATACTGATTATAATCATCTAAACTATGTCCTCCATAAATACGAGGATAGATGGCACGCGGATTAGGATTTTCTTGTGTCCAACGCCCCCGGTGAAATTCACGAGGATTAGCATTCAACATAAAGGCAGATATTTGCTCTGATTCAAAAGCGGTCATTGTACCACTTACACCTTGACCAAATACAGATAATTCAAAATTTTTCCATTGTAGATTCAAATTAACTCCATAAGTAAAATCAGGAACATCCTTACCAATGATTGTACGATCCTCACCAGAAATAGCTGCATGAGATTTATCTTCATTCGCTTCCAAGTCACCATAATACTTCACATCCTCACGTTGAGGAACGTATTTGATATCACCGGCATTAGGAATACGACCAAAAGTATAGAAGCGTCCTGCATCAATTTCTTCTTGTGTATAAAGTCCATCAGTCTTATATCCATAGAATGAACCGATAGGTTCACCTTCTCTTAATATAAAACGAATTTTATCCCCGCCATTACTAATGATATCATCTGAACCGGCTAAGTCCACAACTTTATTTTTATTAGTTGCAATGTTACCTGTTACTGTATATTTCAAATCACCGACATTACCTCTGTATGTAAGAGCCATCTCAAAACCTGTGTTTTTCACTTTTCCGATATTTTGAGACGGTGCGCTCCAAATACCAGTTTCTACTGGCACATTATAGCCCAACAAAATATCACTGGTATTTTTAATATAATAATCGGCAACAATGCTTAATTTATTATCAAACAAATCAATATCCACACCAAAATCTGTCAAAGCAACCGTTTCCCAGCCCAAGCCTAAATTGGCTGGCTTAGACTCTAGAATACCTTTTACAGCCTCATCATTGAAGTTGTAATCAGAACCTAAATTATAATTTTGGAAATAATCATAATTCCCTACATTATTAATATTACCCAATGTACCCCACGATGTTCTAATCTTCAAATTATTAATCCAAGAGATATTTTTCATAAACTCTTCTTGGCTAATACGCCAACCGGCAGAGAATGAAGGAAAATATCCCCAACGGTTATCTTTATAAAAACGTGAAGAGGCATCTGCACGAATATTAGCTTCTAATAAATAACGATCCATTAATGAATAATTGATACGACCAAAGTACGAAAGAATTTTGTATTCAGTCATTCCACCACCATTGGAAAGATCTTTTCCAGCATTAGAACCACCGTTCAAATCCTCCAAAGCATCAGATGGAAAGTTTTTACGTCCTGCGCTCAATGCTTCATATTTATAGTGCTCATAAGAAGTACCGGCTAATGCAGTAATGTTATGTATAGAATTAGACCAATCATATTTGATAGTTCCAGTATACAACATACGTGTTACACTACTCCAATTCATACTCATAGAGTTTGTATAAGTACCAGTACCACCAATAGGTGTACCAGTCTCGAAAGTCTTCACTTCATCTTGCAAAGCCGTGTAAGACTTACCTTTATACTCTTGTCCGCGGAATACCCCTTGACCACTAATAACCAATCCTTTAACCGGTTTTATATCAAAACCTAAATCATACATTGTTTCTTCAGTTTTGGATTTACTCCAATTTTTATTACTTAAAGCACGAAGAGGATTGCCTGTGATAAAAGATTGGGTAGCCTGTTTACCACCGGCAATACTTCCCCATTCTCCATTTGACTGTTGAGCCACCATAATAGATGGAACCAATAAAAAGTTTCCCATCCAAGGTTGTCCATGTTCTGTATCAGACACATTACGTATGTGTTTAATACTACCTTTAACAGTAAACCATTTAGTAATATCCGATGCTATATTAGTATCCAATGTATAACGAGTTTTGTCCTGCCCTGACATAAAATTAGGCTTATCATCATACATATACCCTAAATTCATAAAATAGCGTACTTTATCACTTCCTCCACTGAAACTTACAGAATGTTGAGTAGTCAATACATGTTTATCCAACACCAAATCAGCCCAATTTGTGTTAGGGTAATAGTCAAGATCTGTTCCATTTCTAAATTTATCAATTTCTTCTTGTGAATATGCCTGATATTTACCATTTGCCGCATTACGGTTATACATACCTTCATTCAACATAGAAGCATACTCCCATGAATCTACAGTTTTAGGTAAATAAGTAGGAGTTTTCATACCCACCAAACCACTATATGAAACATTCATTTTTCCCTTTTCACCATTTTTGGTAGTTACCAAAACAACACCATAAGCTGCACGAGAACCATAAATAGCAGAAGACGAAGCATCCTTCAAAAAGGAGATACTTTCTATAGAGTTCGGATTAAGACTTTGAAAAAACGCAGCATCTGCAATAGCACCATCAATCACATAAAGAGGTTCTGACGTTCCTAAATTACCACGTCCACGAAAGTTGATAGATGGAGTAGACCCCGGACGAGAAATTACAGTCACTCCAGGTACTGTACCTTGAACAGCTGAAAGCACATTAGTTTGAACCCGGTCTTTAATTTCACTTGAGCTAACAGAAGCAACAGAACCTGTTAAATTCACCTTCTTTTGAGTACCATAGCCGATAACTACGACTTCATCCAATGTTTTCGTATCTTCTTTTAAAGTTACATTATAAAAAGAAGTACCCGAGTGAACTTTTACTACTTGGGGTAAATAACCTATATAGCTAATTTGCAATTCATCACTAGAAATCGTCAGTGTGTAATTACCTTCAAAATCTGTAACTGTTCCATTTGTAGCAACCCCTTTTTCAACAACAGAAGCACCAATAATAGGTTCACCATTCACATCTTTTACACAACCAGTTATAGTCCTGCTCTTCTGCTGTTGATGTTCTATTACATTTACAGCTTTTACTGTTGAAATAAGAATTTGGTTATTTACTATTTTATAAGTATAACCAGAATCTTTAAACATCTGATTTAATACTTGTTCAATAGAAGCATTCTTGGCATTCACAGAAATCTTTTTGTCCAATTTGATTTGGTTATCATTATAAAAAAACGTATAATCACTAAGTTTTTCTATTTCCTCCATCACAGAGTGCATGGAAACATTCGACTTACTTAGCGAGATAAAAGTGGCCTGAGTAAAAGCATTTGCCGGTATTGAACAAGTAGCACAAGCCATTAAAGCACAAAAAAGGTGTCGTTTTACTTTTTGCGGATAAAACAACCGCAGATTACTTTTTTTCATAAATTTGAATTGTTTATTAGATTAAAAAATTAACAGTAATTCCATTTTTGTGGAAATATAAACCTTCTCAAATAATTCTATAGAAAAATATTTATCATAGTCTTGTATTTCTCATAAGCTTCAATTTTTAAAGTTCAAACAGTCTTAGTGCTTTAGTTCTATTAGATAATGATTATTGCCAACCATTTTATAAGTCAATGGAGCACTATGTGATATGTAATTTAATATTAGAGCTAACGGTTCGCTATGTACAGTAAAAGTGAAACGATAATATTCTGCTAATTGAGGATCACACTCTATCCTTTGCCCATACCACTTTTCTAATCTATTCAATATCATCTGCAAAGTTTCATTCTTAAAACTCATTCTCTTCCCCTTTCGCCAACCGGAATAAGCATCTGCATCAATATTTGTAAGATTCACTCCCTTTTCTTCACTATAAGTCAACTTTTCATTTGGAGCTAAAGTATATATTTTGCCTTCCAACTTTTTATTATCTGAAATCGCTACTTTCACTTTCCCTGTCAACAAAACAGCCTCTACCTCTTTATCGTTATCGTAACTAAATATTTCAAAAGAGGTTCCCATGACCGTTACATCCATCTTTTTAGTTTTCACAATAAACGGATGAGATTTATCTGGACTCACATTAAAAAATGCTTGTCCAGACAATTTAACCTCTCTATTAGATCCTGAAAATTTTTGAGGATAGGTAAGCTTACTACCTGCACCCAACATCACCTTTGTACCATCCGCTAATTTCACTGAGTCCATTGATTGATATCCAGTATTCACAACATAAATCACTTCCTGACGGCCGCTCTCCACAAATAATAACGCCGAAAGCAACATACATATAGCTACTGATACAGCTATTCCATATCGATAGAAAGAGTAAGTGAAATAATTAGTCTTTCTTTTAACATTCTTCAATACACTATGCAAAATACGTTCTTCTCTTACCGAATCAACAATGGCAGGTGCCTCTTCCCATTGTTTGCGAAGAGCATCATTAATAAATTCATAATTATTCAACTCCCCTCTTTCTTTAGGTTCCAAAGAACGTTCAAACAGCTTCCTTATTATATCATCCCTATTTTTGTCCATTTTACATTTTGTTTTTGCACAGATAATTTTATACGCATTTAATATAAATACGCATAACTAATAAAGTACCCCCAGCCAAAAGCACTTTTTTTTTGAGAAAATCAGAAATGAAATAATTTAAAAGATAAAAATAAGATAAAACATTATATTCTTCTTCAAGAACTTCAGAGCTTCATTAATATGTCTCTCTACAGTTTTTTCACTGATATTCAAGCGAATAGATATTTCCTTATAAGTTAAATGAGCATTTCGGCTCAGATTGAATACTTCCTGTTGGCGCGGAGGAAGCTCTTTGACCATTTTTTCTATAAATTCCTGTAAATCTGCCGCAGTCAGCTCTTCTTCAAGATTATAATAAGGCATAATACTACTTAATACAGTCAGTTTATACGCATTTTCATTAAAGCTCCTACGAAATTGATTAAAAACTAAATTACGGGTAATAACAAAAAGGAATCCTTTAAAGTTATCATCCTCACGCAACAAGGAGCGACTCTCCCAAACCTTAACAAATACCTCTTGCACAACCTCTTCAATCTCCAAAATAGAAGATAAGTATAAGCGAGAAAAATTATAAACCTTTGACCAATACCTTCTATACAAAGTAGTAAAGGCTTTTTCGTCTCCTTCTTTCAATAATATGATTAGCTCTTTTTCAGTCATTTGTTATTAATTATACGCAAATATATTACTTAATAGTTAAGAAAAGAATCTAATATGCTATTATTTTTTTAACATCTACTATTCTTTCATTCTCCATCTCCCATTAGAAACCATTCAAATGCAGCTTTAACAGACCAATTATAAATTATATACCACCTCAGAGACTTGAGCTTATCATACATAGCTTTCATCACCTCTTTTTTTCTATTCTAATGAAGAAAATTATATAACTAGAGCTTCTTTAAAAAAGTCCCAACTATGTCTCTTCGTAACAATCACGGACCACATTCTCCCTGGCTTGTTTGACGCTATAGCCCTGCTTGAACATGCAAGAACTCATATCCCCGAAAGTGACATGCTGCTCGCAGCAAACATTAGCTATAGAACAATGGTAGTCTACTAACAGTCCCAAGTGGTCCTAAATCTGTGCTTTTTTAAAGACATAATGTTTCGTTTTTATATATTGCAAAGATAGAAGAACTAAAGAAGGACAACAATATAGAATCGCAGAGATGCTTACCCGAATCACGACATCTACCAATAATTGTATTGTTTCTTCCTTCCTCCTTTCATCTACCGTTGAAATGTCCTGCCTGTGGGAGCTCCGGTAGTGAATGGACATGTCGTATCGTCTTTTCAGCCTCCTTTCATCTGTAAAACTTCTTCTGGCGGGACAAATGCTGAAGGCTGGTTTAAAAGTAGCTTGGAAAGCATGACTGAAAGGGGAATGAGGGGATGTTCTGTCATTGTTAACCGATTGATTGATAATGTGTTTTGGTTAAGCTGTAAGGATGAACGAAAAAAAGGAATGACCGGCTTAGTGAGGGTGATTCCATCTTCCCTTACATAAAAAACATGCCGAGCTTTTTAAAAAAGATGGTGATGTTTTTAAGAAACATCACCATCTTTTTGGAAAACATCAAGGTCTTTTTGCAGCATGGGAGTGTGCCAAAACTAAACCGACCTATCCCATCGTCAGCTGTAGGGGCGAGGTCCGCTCGCCCGAAAACAGTTTGCTTTGTGTCTTCGGGCAGGCGAACCCTGCCCCTAGGAACCAAAAGACAGCATTGTCCACATTTTGACACATCCCCCTGTTTGTAAAGTGTGTACGTACGCATCGGACTACACATACGGTGGCATCAGGCCACACGTATATACGTATCGAGCTACACGTACGTACGCATGAGCCTGCACGTATATATGTCATAGTGTCAGGCTCCGTCATATCCTGTACCAGGGTTTGATTAATTTGTCTCCCCTCTTGACAAACGCTTTTTCATGTTGTATATTTGTAGTTCGTCAAATCTAAAAAAAGTGCCTCATGAATGTATTCGCCACCCTCAAAACAGTCTTCTTCGGAAGCAAATTCCTGTCAGCTCCTGTTCCTTCCGACGGAACGCCGCGCCGTGACTTCGTATCCGCCCTCAACGGACTGATGCCGCTTTGTCGGACCATCCCCGGTGTGCATCTGGCAGTGGATATCCGCGAGGGCCGGGTGGCGTTGGTGGTGGACTGGACTCCGCGCACCGATGGGAATGCGCTGGCGGGCACTTACCATTACATTGTGTCCGATGAAGACGGAGTGAAGGAAGTGAGCAAGTCACAGGTTCTTCCGGCTGAAAACGGCAAGGGCAATTTATCGGAAAACAGGAACGAAGCTCCCGGATGCCCGACAGTCTTAATTGAAAAAACGGAGAAAGAAGCCGCACAATCGGGAGGTGCTCGAAAGGTTATAAATCCTATACACTCGAAAGATGTTGAAAAGGAAGTCGGGGTGGTATCTTCGGAAGGCAATCGAAAGGAAGCCGCGCCGGTATTCTCGAAAAACATTGAAAAAGAAGCCGGATTAGAATCCTCGAAAGAGGAAGTCAAGAAAGCGAAATCATCCTCCCTGATGCAGGAAGTGACCGCTTTCCTCACCTCCCGCTACCGTTTCCGCTTCAACGTACTGACCGAGGAAACCGAAGTAGCAGACGTGGCAAACAACATTCCCGACACCCACCTGCGCTACACCAAGGTGGACGAACGGTGGATGAACACGCTCAGCATGGAAGCCATCGAAACAGGCATAGACTGCTGGGACAGAGACATCCAACGCTTTGTGCGCTCGCGCCGCATCAGCGAATACCATCCCTTTACCGCCTACTTTGAGCGGCTTCCCGAATGGGACGGCACTGACCGGGTGTCGGCACTCGCCCGCAGGGTGTCCGATGATCCGGTATGGGTAAACGGTTTCCACCGCTGGATGCTGGGACTCTCCGCCCAATGGATGCAGTTCCGGCCGGATACCAACCGCGCCAACAGCGTGGCACCCCTACTGGTGAGCAGTCGTCAGGGATTGGGGAAAAGTACGTTCTGCCGCCTGTTGATGCCCGATGCGCTGAAAGCCTACTATACAGAGAGTTACGACCTCTGCTCCCCGGCATCCGCCGAAGCCAGGTTAGCCGCCTACGGCCTGATCAACCTGGATGAATTCGACAAGTTGGGTGCATCCAAAATGCCCCTTCTAAAGAACTTGATGCAGGCTTTCGCACTGAATATCCGCAAGGCCTACAAACGCAGTGCTTCGGCACTTCCCCGCATCGCCTCGTTCATCGGCACCAGCAACCGAGAAGATTTGTTGGTGGACCGTACCGGCTCGCGCCGTTTCCTCTGTGTCAGTCTGGAGCACGCCATAGACTGCACCACCTCCGTAGAGCATGAGCAACTGTACGCCCAACTCAAGGCGGAGCTTCTGTCCGGCGAACGAAGCTGGTTTAACAAGGAAGAGGAACAAACCATACAGCGTCATAACGCCCTGTTCTACAAGCATGTACCCGAAGAGGAGGTGTTCCGCCTCTGCTTCCGCTTTGCCACGGAAGAGGACCACCCTCAGGAGGTGCTGACCCTTTCCGCCACCCAGTTGTTCGAGCGGATGAAGTCCGCCCATCCCTCGGCCATGAGGGGTATGACGGCATACAGCCTGAGCCGCATTCTACCCCAGTTGGGCGAGCGGGTGCATACCGCCAAGGGAAATGTGTATCGGGTGGTGGAATGCTAGGCATACGCCTTTCTTCTTATTCAGATGGCCCCATTTCCACATATCTTTTCAAAGCGAATTAAACTTTTATCTCATAGACTGTTATATAATAAACAAATAAATATTATCTTTGTCAGTCAATAACAAGCGTTTACCAGATTATAAACAAAATAAATGAAAAGGAATAAAATAAACTGGAGAGTTCCTAAAGGAATGGAAATCACAGATTTAGATAGAAAGGTTCTTTATTATCAGGATAGAGGACATTTGGTTCCCACAAGAGAACTGATCAAAACGCCTGAGCAAATAGAAGGCATACGCCGAAGCGGAATCATTAATACCGGAGTTCTAGATTTAGTAGAAAAAGAAATTCATGCCGGTATGAGCACTCTCGAAATTGATAAGTTGGTGTATGATTACACCATATCACACGGTGGTATTCCCGCTACATTAGGTTATGAAGGTTTTCCCAAAAGCTGTTGTACCTCTATTAATGAAGTGGTATGTCATGGCATTCCTAATGAATTTGATATTTTGGAAGAAGGGGATATTATAAATGTGGACTGCACCACTATTTTGGATGGTTATTATGCCGATGCCTCACGTATGTTTATTATTGGAAAGACTACTCCTAAAAAAGAAAAATTAGTGCAAGTGGCCAGAGAGTGCTTGGAAATCGGCATGGAAGCAGCCAAACCTTTTGGATTTATAGGCGATATAGGTCATGCGATAGAGAAACATGCCAAAAAAAATGGCTTTTCTGTTGTGCGTGACCTCTGCGGACATGGTGTAGGAGTGGAATTCCACGAAGAGCCTGACGTAGAGCACTTTGGGAAAAAGGGGACAGGCATGTTATTAGTACCGGGCATGGTCTTTACTATCGAACCTATGATTAATGCCGGGACTTGGGAAGTATTTATAGATGAAGAAGATGGATGGACAGTAGTTACGGAAGACGAACTTCCTTCTGCACAATGGGAACATACATTTCTTATGACGGAAAACGGACTTGAAATCCTTACACATTAATATATATAATAAGGTATAGATTATGGATACAATTATATTAGGTATAGAATCTTCTTGCGACGACACTTCTGCTGCTGTAATCAGAAATGGCGTCTTGTTGTCGAATGTAGTGTCCAGCCAAGCTGTTCATGAAGCATATGGAGGTGTCGTGCCGGAATTGGCATCAAGAGCACATCAGCAAAATATTGTACCTGTAGTACATGAAGCCTTGAAAAGGGCAGGAGTTACTAAAGAAGAATTGAGTGCAGTAGCTTTTACGCGCGGGCCCGGATTAATGGGATCTTTATTGGTAGGTGTCTCTTTTGCCAAAGGGTTTGCTCGCTCTTTAAATATTCCCATGATTGACGTTAATCATCTGCAAGCTCATGTGTTAGCTCATTTCATTAAAGAAACAGAAGAAGATACAAATCAACCTAAGTTTCCATTTTTATGTCTTCTGGTATCGGGTGGCAATTCACAAATTATTTTGGTAAAAGCCTATAATGACATGGAAGTTTTGGGTCAAACCATTGACGATGCTGCCGGAGAAGCCATTGACAAATGTTCTAAGGTAATGGGATTAGGCTATCCCGGGGGGCCCATCATTGATAAACTGGCCCGCCAAGGAAATCCGAAGGCATTTACATTCAGTAAGCCTCATATTCCTGATTACAATTACAGTTTCAGTGGACTGAAGACCTCTTTTCTCTACTCTTTACGTGACTGGCTGAAAGAAGATCCTAACTTTATTGAGCATCATAAAAATGATTTGGCTGCTTCACTGGAAGCAACTATTGTAGATATTCTGATGGATAAACTGAGAAAAGTAGCCAAAGCGCTCAAGATAAACGAAATAGCTGTAGCCGGAGGAGTATCAGCCAACAACGGTTTGCGCAATTCATTCCATGAACATGCCGCCAAATATGGATGGAACATATATATTCCGAAATTCAGTTACACAACCGACAATGCAGCAATGATTGCCATTACCGGTTATTATAAGTATTTGGACAAAGATTTTTGCACCATTGACAAACCCGCATATTCACGGGTAACAATTTAGTATTTATTTTAAAAGAAATCGAAATGTCAGTAGAAGGTAAATTTTTAAGCAAAGAGATCAGCGAGTTGTTTTGGAAAGAGAACCTGACACTTGCTACCGCCGAGAGCTGCACGGCAGGAAATGTGGCAGCCGCAATTACAGCCGTAGCCGGAACATCACACTTCTTCAAAGGTGGAATTATTGCCTATTCCAACGAAGTAAAAGAGAATTTATTAGGTGTGAGCCATGAAACATTGGAGACTTACGGAGCAGTAAGCGAAGAAACCGTTATCGAAATGGTAAAAGGCGCGATGAAATCGATGAATTCCGACTGCGCAATTGCCACTTCAGGTATTGCCGGCCCAACAGGAGGCACTCCCGACAAGCCGGTTGGCACCATTTGGATTGCCGCCGGATGTAAAGACAAAGTGATTACACTTAAAATAGAAGGAGACGAAGGAAGAAATAAAAATATAGCCAATGCTACTCAAAATGCACTGCGATTACTTCGAAATTTGTTCCAAAACGAAGAAAATGAGCAATAAAAGCAGAATTATTTGCTAAAATCCTTGTTTTATACAAATAAAAGTGCTTATTTTGCACTCCGTTTGAAATAAGTATTG
>OHCW01000798.1_pt1 | contig 15544 bp, 12 predicted proteins | sample 1566781 | NCBI WGS metagenome assembly OHCW01 (sample SAMEA3879590, study PRJEB24766) | human gut metagenome | biome: human-associated habitat; feature: feces | place: USA | collected 1985/1987 | reverse complement strand
TATTACGAACAAGGAGACAAGACAGTTTGTGAGATTTTTCCTTGCGGGAGCGGCAGACTGTGAGGTGGACAAGCAGGGAAGGTTTCTTCTTCCGGCAGTGCTCAGGGAGTATGCCGGGCTTGACAATGAGGTCATATTGGCCGGAGCTTCCAAGAAAATCGAGATTTGGAATAAGGACAGATACTTAGCTGACCAGAAAGAGTACGAGGACAATATTGATGAAATCGCAGCCAATATGGAGAAATTCGGTTTCAGTATTTAAGGAGAAAGTATATGGAATTTGAACACATACCGGTGTTACTTAACGAAACAATAGATAGTCTTGCAATCAAGCCGGATGGAATATATGTGGATGGAACCTTAGGGGGAGCCGGACATTCATACCATATATGTGAGCATTTAGGAGAGAACGGGAGACTTATAGGTATCGACCAGGATGAGGAAGCGATAGCTGCGGCGACCAGGAGACTTGAACCCTTCGCCGATAAGGTGACTATAGTCAGAAGCAATTATGTGAATATGAAAAATGTACTCGCTGAGCTTGGGATAAATAGGGTTGACGGAATACTTCTCGATATAGGAGTGTCATCCCATCAGTTAGATGACGCGGACAGAGGCTTCACCTACAAGGATGATGATGCACCGCTTGATATGAGAATGGATGACAGACAGAGCCTGACTGCAAAAGATATCGTAAACGGATACAGTGAGATGGATCTTTACCGGATCATCCGTGATTATGGTGAGGACAAGTTTGCAAAAAATATTGCAAAACACATCGTGCAGGAGAGGGCGAAGAAACCAATTGAGACAACCGGAGAACTGACAGAGATCATAAGGGCTTCCATTCCAATGAAAGTCCAGATGACCGGTGGACATCCGGCAAAAAGAACCTTTCAGGCAATCCGTATTGAACTGAACAAAGAGTTAGAAGTACTTCAGGATAATTTAGACGATATGATCGACCTCTTGAATCCGGGTGGAAGAATCTGTATTATCACGTTCCATTCCTTAGAGGATCGGATCGTAAAGACGAATTTTAAACGAAATGAGAACCCATGTACCTGTCCGAGCGATTTTCCGGTGTGCGTATGTGGCAAAAAATCCAAGGGAAAGGTAGTCACAAGAAAACCAATCCTTCCTTCCGAGGAAGAATTAGAAGTGAACTCCCGTTCCAAGAGTGCAAAATTAAGAGTATTTGAAAGGGTGTAGCAGATGCCGAACAGAACAGTAAATCATAACAATCGGAATAGAGCAGCATATCAGGTAGATGGCAACACCGTGCGCCGTATGGAGGCAATGCCGGATTACCGCAAAGAACGCAGAGACAGACAGGAGCGGGAACGCGAGGAAGAGCTGAGAAAACGCAGACGTGCCGCAGCCAGAAATCAGGAAAAAGCGCTTCGCATGAGCAAAAGTTATGTCGTATTCCTGACAATGGCAGTGACCGTATTTGGCGTTTTCTGTGGAGCTTATATTAAGCTTCAGTCCGATGTGACTGCAAGGATGAAAGCAATCGCAAGTTTAGAGAGCCAGGTAACAGACCTGAAGGCTGACAATGACGAGGCTTACAAGAGAATTAATACCGCAGTGGATCTCGATGCGATCAAGGCGAAGGCAATCGATGAGCTTGGTATGTTTTATGCAACACAGGATCAGATCGTCTACTACTCTGTAGATAAGACAGACTACATGAATCAGTATAATGAAATCCCACAATAGAGGGGATTTTCAGGCAAAAAAATAATTCGGGTGGTAGAATGGCAAAAAGAAGACCGAAAAAGCCGATGTTAAAGTTTCCAAAGCGCATGCAGAAAAAAATGATCGTCATGTTTACGGTTGTTGCAGCGCTTATGATCGGACTCATCGGAAGACTGATGTATATTGAATACACCAGTGGAGAAAAATATGAGAAAATCGTTCTGGCACAGCAGGGCTATGACAGCCAGACAATTCCTTATCAGAGAGGTGACATTGTAGACGCAAAAGGAACTGTGCTGGCAACCAGTATCGCAGTTTATAATGTGATTCTGGACTGTTCCGTTTTAAATGATGATGAAAAATATGTGGAGCCGACGATCAATGCGCTTGTAAGCTGCTTCCCGGATCTGACGAGTGAACAGCTTTATTCTTATCTGAAAGACTCTCCGGACAGCAGATATATTGTGCTTGCCAAACGTTTGTCCTATGATACGATCCAGCCTTTTGTGAATCTGCAGGAGGAGCGGGATGAAAAGGGAAAACTGGTCAATCCATATATCAAAGGTGTTTGGTTTGAAAAAGAGTACCAGAGACAATATCCATATGGAAAACTGGCAAGTTCTGTGATCGGGTTCACAACATCCGGTAACCTCGGAATTAATGGACTGGAAAACTATTATGATGACACGTTAAATGGAATTAATGGCAGACAGTATGGATATCTGAATTCGGACAGCAATTTCGAAAAAACGATCAAACCGGCAGTCAACGGCAATACGTTAGTGACAACGATCGATGCGACGATCCAGTCGGTGGTAGAGAAGAAAATACAGGAGTTTAATGAGGCCTATACAGATGGTTACAGAGAGGGTGAGGGCGGAGCCACAAGAATTGGCGTGCTCATCATGAACCCAAACAATGGCGATGTCCTTGCAATGGCACAGTATCCAAACTACGATCTGAGCAATCCGTGGGATTTATCGGAGTATTATACGCAGGAAGAGATCGATGCGATGGACGACGATGCGAGACTTGAAGCGTTAAATCAGTTGTGGCAGAACATATGTCTGACTTATACATATGAGCCTGGATCAACGGCAAAACCGTTTACGGTTGCGGCTGGCCTTGAGACAGGAACATTGTCGACAAATGATACCTTTTTCTGTGATGGAGCCGAACAGCTCAGCGGATTTACCGTAAAATGTGTTGCCTATCGAAAAGGCGGACACGGAATGCAGACATTGGAGCAGACGTTAATGAACTCCTGCAATGATGCCCTGATGCAGATGTCTTACCGGATCGGGGCAGAGAATTTCACAGAGTACCAGCAGATTTTTGGATTTGGACAGAAAACGAACATCGATCTTCCGGGAGAATCGAGAACAGATTCCCTGATTTACACATTGGATACAACATCACAGCTGAGTCTTGCAACCAATGCTTTCGGACAGAACTTTAACACCACGATGATCCAGCTTGGAACCGCTTTCTGTTCCCTGGTCAATGGCGGTAAATTATATCAGCCGAGAGTGGTAAGCAAGATCACGGATCAGAATGGAAATACGATTCAGGATATTTCCCCGACGTTGCTGCGTGAGACGGTATCTAAGACAACAAGTGATACATTAAAACAATACATGTATTCAACCGTGACATCCGGTACCGGAAATACGGCAAAAGTAGACGGTTACTCCATGGGAGGTAAAACCGGAACGGCGCAGAAAGTGCCTCGTGATGGTGTGAACTATCTGGTTTCTTTTATCGGTTTTGCACCGGTGGACGATCCTCAGTTAATGATCTACTGTTTTGTGGATGAGCCGAACTCACAGGATCAGCCACACAGTACATTTGCACAGAATATTGTGAGGGAGATTTTAGAAGAAGTACTTCCTTATATGAATATTTATCCGGATGAGGAGACGACAGGCTTACATTCCGGATGGGATATTACCGGAACGGATACAGGCGCAGCCGCTGTGACAGACCGTGTGACAGGAAATATTCCGGAGGAAGAACCGGAAGGAACAGATGATGTGCCGGATACCATGGAAGATATTCCGGGAGCCGGGGAAAACAACGAAGAAAACGCCGAAAATGATGGTGTAAATGCAGAAGAAGCAGGAACAACATCCGATAACAGTGAATAGAAACATAACCTCATAAAAGTTGGAATAAAATGCAAGGAAGACTTTTATGAGGTTTTTGTTTTATGTATCGGAATAAGACCTTTAACCGCAAAAAGGTAATGATCGTATTCGTGGCAGTTTTTTTTATTATGATGTTTCTGATTGGAAGACTGGTCTATCTGATGATATTCTGCTCCGAATATTATGGAAATAAAGCGGAGAATCTTCATGAGAGGGAGCGAGATATTAAGGCGGCACGGGGAAAACTTTTAGATGCAAACGGCACAGTGCTTGCCACAAACAAATCTGTATGCACGATCTCTGTGATTCATAACCAGATGGAAGAACCTGAGAAAGTCATTGCTATGCTTGTGAAAGAACTTGGCATTTCGGAAGAGACTGCTAGAAAGCGTGTGGAGAAAGTCAGTTCCATCGAGCGTGTGAAAACAAATGTCGCAAAGGAGACCGGGGACGCAATCAGAGCCTATGGACTCTCCGGAGTGAAAGTGGATGAGGATTATAAACGATATTACCCTTATGGGACGCTTGCTTCCAAAGTACTTGGTTTTACCGGGGCCGACAATCAGGGAATTTTGGGACTTGAAGTAAAGTATGATGAATATCTTCAGGGAACCAACGGAAAAATCTTAACGTTAACCGATGCGAGGGGAATTGAAATCGAGAATGCCGGGGAGAGCAGATTAGAACCCGTGAACGGTTATGACCTCTGCTTATCGTTAGACTACAATATCCAGATGTACTGTGAGCAGGCGGCAAAAAAAGTCTGCACGAAAAAATCGGCGGACAGTGTTTCCGTGATCGTGATGAACCCGCAGAACGGCGAACTTATGGCGATGGTGAATTATCCTGAATTTGACCTGAACGATCCGTTTACGCTGGTTGGAGACACCGGAGAATCCGTGTCAGCGGAAGAAAAACAGAATCTGTTGAATAAAATGTGGCGAAACCAGTGTATCAGTGATACCTACGAGCCGGGTTCCACATTTAAGATTATTACGGCAGCGGCAGCGCTAGAAGAGGGAGTGGTAAAACTGGACGATGCATTTTTCTGTCCGGGTTATAAAATTGTGGAGGACAGAAGAATCCGGTGTGCGAGAACGACAGGACACGGGGCGGAAACATTCGAGACAGGGATCATGAACTCCTGCAACCCGGTTTTTATGGAACTTGGCGAGCGGTTAGGCGCGGAGAACTTTGTCGGTTACTTCAAACAGTTCGGGCTGTTATCCAAAACGAATATTGATCTTCCGGGGGAAGCGGGAACAATCATGCATAAGACGGAAAATATTGGACCGGTGGAACTTGCGACAATCTCGTTTGGGCAGTCGTTTCAGATTACCCCCATCCAGCTTGTCACGACGGTATCTTCTATTATTAATGGGGGAACGCGCGTGACACCACATTTTGGCGTAAGCGTGCAGGATGCGGACGGAAATACAGTAAAAACGTTCTCCTATGAAACGCATGAGAATATCTGCACAGCAGAAACTTCGGAAACGATGCGCTATCTGCTGGAGAAAGTGGTGTCAGAGGGAACCGGAAAAAATGCCAAAATTGAGGGCTTTTCCATCGGCGGAAAGACAGCAACCTCACAGACACTTCCAAGAAGCGACCATAAATACATTTCATCGTTTCTCGGATTTGCGCCCGCTGACAATCCGCAGGTGCTTGTGCTTGTTGTTATTAACAATCCGCAGGGGATTTATTACGGCGGAACGATCGCTGCTCCTGTGGCGAAGGAAATATTCGAAAACATTTTGCCTTACCTTGATAAATGAGATGAAATAACGTATACTAGTTAGGCGAATTGAACGTTAGAAAAAATACAAGAGGTGTTTAGTCATGGATTATGAAATAGTGATACCAGTTTTGATTTCTTTTGCAATCAGTGCAATTTTAGGACCGATCGTGATCCCCTTTTTGAAACGGTTAAAGGTGGGGCAGACAGAGCGTAAAGAGTTGGAATCCCATTTGAAGAAAAATGGAACCCCGACTATGGGTGGACTTATGATACTGGCAAGTATTATCATTACCTCCCTGTTTTATGTCAAAGATTATCCGAGAATTATCCCAATCCTTTTTATGACCGTAGGATTCGGTGTGATCGGTTTTCTGGATGATTATCTGAAGGTAGTGCTCCGCAGATCAGACGGACTGCTCCCGTGGCAGAAGATGATCTTACAGTTTATTGTGACAACAGTATTTGCAGTTTACATGGTGCGTTATTCCGGAATTGAACTTACTATGTTGATCCCATTTTCCGGCGGAAAGTACTTAAATATCGGATGGCTTGCGATTCCATTACTTTATTTTGCAGTGATCGGAACTGTAAATGGTGTGAATTTTACGGATGGTGTGGATGGGCTTGTGTCAAGCGTTACGATCATGGTTGCAACCTTTTTTTCGGTTGTGGCGATCGGAACAAATGCAGGGATCGCACCAATCACCTGTGCAGTAGCAGGAGCCTTGCTTGGATTCTTATTATTTAATGTGTATCCGGCAAGTGTTTTCATGGGAGATACCGGTTCCCTGGCACTGGGCGGCTTTGTTGTGGCAACTGCCTATATGCTCCAGATGCCATTATATATCCTGATCGTTGGACTGATTTATCTGGCAGAAGTCATATCTGTTATGGTTCAGGTTACTTATTTTAAATACACTAAGAAAAAAACAGGTGTTGGAAAGCGGATTTTCAGAATGGCTCCGCTCCATCATCATTTTGAGCTTGGTGGATGGTCAGAGACGAGAGTTGTCGCAGTGTTTGCAATCGTGACAGCACTGCTTTGCATGCTTGCATTATTAGGCTTATAAATCGCATTGGAAAATTGCAAAATGACCTGCCGGATTCGGACAGGAGATTGGAAGGATAAGACGATGAATTTAGAAGGAAAAAGAGTGTTAGTAGTAGGTTCTGGAAAAAGCGGAGTTGCAGCCGCAGAACTGCTCAGAAAAAAAGGAATCACATTTGTACTTTTTGATGGAAATAAAGATTTAGATGTGACAGCATTGATCGAGAAAAATCCGGTATTTGCCGGAGCAGAGATTCTTTTGGGAGAACTTGCACCGGAAGATATGGCGCGCATTGATCTTGTTGTGTTAAGTCCGGGCGTGCCGACAGACCTTCCGATGGTCAATGAACTTCGAAACAGACAGATTCCAATCTGGGGCGAAATTGAACTTGCCTATCATTTTGCAAAAGGAAGAATTATTGCAATTACCGGAACAAACGGAAAAACTACGACAACTTCGCTTGTGGGTGAGATCATGGCGAATTATTTCGATGATGTGAAAGTGGTCGGCAATATTGGAATCCCATACACATCGGTAGCGGCAGACACGACAGAGGATACTGTGACAGTCGCAGAGATCAGCAGCTTTCAGTTAGAGACAACACATGAGTTTGCGCCGGAAGTGACAGCTATTTTAAATATCACACCGGATCATCTGAACCGTCATCATACGATGGAATGTTATATCGAGACAAAAGAGAGCATTACAAAGAATCAGACCGCCGGGGATACCTGTGTGTTGAATTATGAGGATGAAGTGCTGCGCAGGTTTGGCGAGACACTTCAGACAAAAGTTGTATTTTTCAGCAGCAAGCGCAGACTGGAAAAGGGACTTTATCTGGACGGAGAAGATATTTTTTATGCAGACGGCACAACGGACACAAAAGTGATCAATGTAAATGAGCTGAATATTTTAGGAAAACACAATTATGAGAATGTCATGGCGGCAGTCGGAATGTCGGTAAGCTTTGGCGTACCGATGGATAAAATTGTGGAAGTGCTGAAACGTTTCCAGGCAGTCGAGCATAGAATTGAGTATGTGACAGAAAAACGCGGCGTGAAGTTTTACAATGATTCCAAGGGAACAAACCCGGATGCGGCAATCCAGGGAATCCGCGCGATGAACCGTCCGACACTGTTGATCGGTGGAGGTTATGACAAACAGTCTGAATATGATGAGTGGATTGAGAGTTTTGACGGCAAGGTGAAGAAACTCGTGCTGATCGGTCAGACGAAGGAAAAGATTGCGGAATGTGCGAAGAAACATGGCTTTGAGGATGTCATACTCTGTGATACATTTGAGGAGGCAATTGACACCTGTTATGCAAACGCAGTGAGCGGGGATGCGGTATTGCTTTCCCCTGCATGTGCAAGCTGGGGCATGTTCGCAAACTATGAGGAGCGCGGACGCATTTTTAAGGAATACGTGCGCAATCTGGCAGAATAAAAAATGTCAGGCATAATGGCATGACGTGCAGTAAATAAGAAATGAGGAATTGGAATGGCAAGAGGTCAGCAGACGGAAAAGAAAAAAAAGCCAATTAAATATTTCGATTACAGTCTTTTGTTTCTGATCATTTTTCTTTTGTGTTTTGGATTGGTCATGTTGTACAGTACCAGTTCCTATGCAGGTTCCAATAAGTTTGGGGATGCTTCCTATTTTGTAAAAAAACAGTTGTTTGCAACAGGACTGGGGATCGTGGGTATGTATATCGTATCTAAGATCCCATATCGGTTCTGGATGAAGGTGAGTTCCATGGCGTATCTGGCAGCTATCGTGCTCTGTACCGCCGTTATTTTTATTGGTACAGAGGCAAACGGTCAGGCGAGATGGTTAAAAATCGGGCCGTTATCTTTCCAGCCGTCAGAGTTTGCCAAGTTTGCGGTTATTATTTTTCTGGCAACGGTTATTTATAAGACACCACAGAAGATGGGAGAGTTCATGAGCCTTGTCAAGATAATGGCAATTGTGCTTCCAATCGTTGCAGTGGTCGCCTACAATAACTTAAGTACAGCGATCATTATACTTGGAATTGCAGTCTGTATGTTGTTTGTTGCCAGTCCGAAGTATTCCCACTTTGTGTTGATGGCAGCGGCAGTCGGTGTGGTAGGTGTTGTTTTCATCAGTTTTGAGGCATACCGGATGGATCGTATCAAGATCTGGCTGAATCCGGAAGCCTACGAGAAGGGTTATCAGACCTTACAGGGACTGTATGCGATCGGTTCCGGCGGTTTATTTGGAAAAGGGCTTGGCGAGAGTATGCAGAAGCTGGGATTTATTCCTGAGGCGCAGAATGATATGATTTTCTCTGTTATCTGTGAGGAACTTGGACTTTTTGGCGCGGTGTGCGTGATCTTATTGTTTCTGCTGATGATCTGGAGATTTATGATCATTGCCAATAATGCGTCAGACCTTTATGGGGCGCTGGTCGTGGTTGGTATTATGGCGCATTTGTCCATCCAGGTTATTTTAAATATTGCGGTTGTGACCAATACGATCCCGAATACCGGTATTTCACTGCCGTTTATCAGTTATGGAGGTACTTCGGTTTTATTCCTGCTTGCAGAGATGGGGCTTGCGCTTTCCGTGGCAAAGGGAATTAAATTTGAGGTTAATTAAATATGATAAAAGAAGAGAGAAGAAGAAAAAAGCGCAGAAAGATAGGATTGTACATCCTGTTGATATTGATTCTGCTTATCGCAGCGGGCGTTTTCATTGTCATGAATGTTTTTACCGTGGAAAACGTTGTCGTGGAGGGAAATGAACTGTACAGCTCCACACAGATTGAAAACATGGTGCTGAATGATGAATATTCCTGGAATTCCCTGTATGTAGATCTGAAATACAGATTTGTGGATATCGGGGAAGTTCCGTTTGTAGATACGATGGAGGTTTCACTGGACAATCCCCATACCGTACATATTAAAGTTTACGAAAAAGGAATGCTCGGCTATCTTTATATTAATTCCATTGGTCAGAATGCTTATTTTGACAAAGATGGATTTGTAGTCGAGACATCTACGGAAGTGATTGACGGTGTGCCAAAGATCACAGGAATCTCCTGTGAGGAAGTGGTACTTTATGAGAAACTGCAATTAGAGAACAGTGATATTTTGCGGGATTTACTGAACCTGACACAGACTTTGAAAAAATATAATCTGCTCCCGGATGAGATCCAGTATGACAGTAACATGGAGCCGGTGCTTTACTATGGAACGATCCAGGTGAAAATTGGTTCTGAGGACAACCTGTCGCAGAAAGTTGTGAGGTTATCCATTATTTTGCCACAGCTTGACGGACTTAGCGGCACACTCCATTTAGAGACATGGACACCGGAGACGACCGACATTATCTGGGACAGGGCAGAAGAACAACCAGATACGGAAGAGGAGGCGACAGAAGAGACGACAGAGGAGACAACAGAAGCGCCTTCTGCGGATACACCATCGGAAGAACAGCCGGCGGAGGACACGCCAGCGGAAGAACAACCTGCACAGGATGTGCCGGCAGAGAATACACCGGCCGAAGAGCAGCAGCCAGCCGAAAATGCACCGGCGGAGGATATGCCGCCAGTGGAACAATAAAAACCGTAAAAAAACTTGATTTTTTTTGAAAAAGCGGTTGATTTGTTGTGTGAAAAATTATATTATAGATTATAAGAGTTAAAAAACGCAAAATATAGTATGATTTTGAGAGTAGATAACTAAACAAAGTAGAAATAAGTTTGTCTGGTTATCAAATTTGACATAAATATAGGGAGATATGAAGGAGGAACTACCTTGCTGGAAATTAGAACAACAGAAGCAGATGCCAGTGCAAAAATTATCGTGATCGGAGTTGGAGGAGCTGGCAATAATGCTGTAAATAGAATGATCGATGAAAATATTGGCGGTGTTGAGTTTATTGGTATCAACACAGATAAGCAGGCATTACAGTTATGTAAGGCACCGACATTGATCCAGATCGGTGAGAAGCTTACCAAAGGACTTGGTGCAGGAGCACAGCCTGAGGTTGGACAGAAAGCAGCGGAAGAGAGTGCAGAGGAATTATCGGCTGCAGTGAAAGGTGCAGACATGGTTTTCGTTACCTGTGGTATGGGTGGCGGAACCGGTACAGGTGCAGCACCTGTCGTTGCCAAGATCGCAAAAGAGCAGGGAATCTTAACCGTAGGTGTTGTTACAAAACCTTTCAAATTCGAAGCTAAACAGCGTATGTTGAATGCAACCGGTGGTATTGAACGTTTAAAAGAGAGCGTAGATACACTGATCGTCATTCCAAATGATAAATTATTAGAGATCGTAGACAGACGTACTACAATGCCGGATGCATTGAAGAAAGCAGATGAAGTGTTACAGCAGGCAGTTCAGGGAATTACAGACCTTATCAATTTACCTGCACTCATTAACCTTGACTTTGCAGATGTTTCCACTGTTATGAAGGACAAGGGACTTGCACATATCGGTATCGGTTCTGCAAAGGGAGACGACAAGGCGATCGAAGCTGTAAAACTTGCAGTTGCCAGCCCATTGCTTGAGACAACCATTAACGGTGCAACACACGTTATTATTAATATTTCCGGAGATATCTCCTTGATGGATGCAAATGATGCAGCAAGCTATGTACAGGATCTTGCAGGAGATGATGCCAATATTATCTTCGGTGCGAAGTTTGATGAGTCTATGACAGATGAGGCTACCATTACTGTTATTGCAACAGGACTTGAGACTGCAGGTGCAAACGCAGCAGGCAAGATCGTTCCTAAGATGCAGTATCAGAACATGGGAACTGTTCCAAGACCAACAGCATCTGTAACACCAAGACCAGCAGCACAGGCTGGTTATACAGCTCCGGTACAGCCAAATCCTGCGCCAGCTTTCTCTGGTATCCAGAAACCACGCCAGCCAGAAAGTTCTGTACAGCAGATGGATATCAAGATTCCGGATTTCCTTAAGAATTCCAGAAGATAATTACATAAGAAGATGACAGGATCGTTACATGAAGATCATAAGGTTTTCGTGTAACGGTCTTTTTTTGTCAGAAAAACTGGATGAACTTCTGAAAGTAGAGGAAGTGTTTTGACAAAAAAGATGGTTCTAAAAAAATATAATGTGACTATGGAGAAGGAAAAGGAGGGAGTGGTTCCAAATATATATTTTTTATGCAGATGTCTATCTGTTACAGAATCTGTGGATGGATTTTATTGCGCTTGCGGGCGCAAATTGTCTTTTGCGGCGCAGGGTAAAGGGAAGAAGACTGTGGTTTATCGCATTTCTGTCATCTGTGGGAAGTCTGATCATTACACTGACTGTCACAGAGCCTTTCTGCAGGGCGATCCTGATTCACTTCCTGCTCAATACAGGAATGGTTGTTCTGTGTTTTGGAAAAAGTTCGTGGCGTGAGTTTTTAGAAAACTGGGCAGTCATTTATCTGATGGTCATTTTCCTTGGCGGGGTTATGGAATTATTGAGAAGCAGTGCAACAGGAATGACATTTTTCTGGATTCAGGCGGTCATTGCGGCACTGGTTCTGTCGGTTGTCACATGGTATCTGGGACGTAGAAAACAGTTTGGAAATCAGCTTTTCCCAGTGACATTGGTGCATCGGGGGCATGCGATGGAAACTATGGGATACTGGGACAGTGGAAATCAGTTGAGAGATCCATATAATCATAGACCAGTATGTATTTTAAGTAAAAAAGTGGCTGCAAAGATCTTAAATCCGAAAAAGGACAGGGTGCATTTTATCCCTTATTGTTCCCTGGGACAGAAGGAGGGGCTTCTGCCGGTGACAGAGATCGCATGCATAAAAATTCAGAATGGAAGGCACGAAGTCGAGATAAGACCGGCAGCGGTTGGAATTGCAAATGAAGGATTATTGGAAGGAAAAGAATATGATATGATTCTTCATGCATCTATGCTGGAGAGTCGGGAAAGAGGAACAAAATATGATCATGAGACTTGTACTGCCAAGATATGAAAAGGTTCATTTTCTGTCCGGAATCTGCAGCCTTTTTATGCGAAAGGAAGATGAGGTGCACTATATTGGAGGTGCAGAGATCCTGCCACCGCCGTTGGAGGGAGAGCGGGAGGCATACTGTATCCGCATGCTTGATGGCGTGCATGCAGAGCGGGCGAGAAAGGAGCTGATCGAACACAATCTGCGGCTGGTCGTATACATAGCAAAAAAGTTTGATAACACAGGGGTCGGAGTGGAGGATCTTATTTCCATAGGGACGATCGGTCTTATCAAAGGGATCAATACCTTTAATCCGGACAAAAATATTAAATTGGCCACTTACGCATCGCGCTGCATTGAAAATGAGATTTTAATGTATCTGAGGAGAAACAGCAAGACAAAACTGGAGGTGTCCATCGATGAACCGTTAAATGTGGACTGGGATGGAAATGAACTGCTCTTATCGGATATTCTGGGGACGGATGAGGATGTCGTGGGGAAAGACATGGAAACGGATGTAGAGCGGAAACTGTTAAAGACTGCGATCGAAAAGCTGTCCGGAAGGGAACGGATGATCATCGAACTGAGGTTCGGACTGAATACTTCTGACGGGGAGGAGAAGACACAGAAAGAGGTGGCAGATATGCTTGGAATCTCCCAGTCCTATATCTCAAGACTTGAGAAAAAAATTATGGGAAGATTGAAAAAAGAAATTGTACGATTTGAATAACAGGAGTATAATTGTGTTATAAATTAAAGGAGAAGTCGAACTATTTGACAATGGGAACAGACAGTGGACAGATGAGACAACATGTAGCAGATGACTGCATGGGGGTCAGATGAAAACGGACTGGAATTTACAGACAGGGGGAAGGACAGATGCAGATAGAATTTTTGGGTGCAGCGCATGAGGTGACAGGAAGCTGTCATTATGTAACATTCGGGGATAAACATGTATTGGTGGATTGTGGTATGGAGCAGGGACCGGATCTGTATGTGAATCAGGAGATTCCGGTGAATGCAGCAGCGGTGGATTATGTGTTCGTGACACACGCACACATTGATCATTCCGGTCTGCTGCCGCTATTGTATAATCATGGATTCCGGGGACAGATTTTTGCGACAGAGGCAACAACGCAGCTCTGTAATATCATGTTAAAAGACAGCGCACATATCCAGATGTTTGAGGCAGAATGGAGAAACCGGAAAGCAAAACGGGCCGGAAAACCGGAAGTGGTACCAATGTACGATATGAATGACGCAATGGGGGTGCTGACACACTTTGTGCCGTGTGAATATAACAGCATTGTGGAGATCTGTGACGGATTAAAGGTACGGTTTGTGGATGCAGGACATCTGCTCGGCTCATCAAGCATTGAGATGTGGATCAGAGAGGATGATGAAGAAGTCAAAGTTGTATTTTCGGGGGATATCGGAAATGGTAATCGTCCACTGATCAAAGATCCACAGTATATCAAAGACGCGGATTATGTTGTAATGGAGTCCACGTACGGTGACAAAGAGCATGAGACACCGCCGGACTATGCAGTCGCACTTGCAGGGGTATTGAAGGATACCTTTACAAGAGGTGGAAATCTTGTGATCCCTGCATTTTCCGTAGGAAGAACGCAGGAGATGCTTTACTTTATCCGAAGGATCAAGACGGAACATCTGTTGCCGGAGTTTGAAAATTTCCCGGTGTTTGTCGATAGTCCGCTGGCAGTGGAGGCAACTACGATCTTTAATAAGAACGTGGAGGACTGTTTCAGCGAGGAAGCGTTGGATCTTGTGCATCAGGGAATTAACCCAATCGGTTTTCCGGGACTGCGCATGGCGATCACGAGTGATGAATCCAAGATGATCAATTTCGACGAGCAGCCGAAAGTTATTATTTCCGCATCCGGTATGTGTGAGGCAGGACGTATCCGCCACCATTTAAAACACAACCTCTGGCGAAAGGATTCCACGATTTTATTTGTTGGTTATCAGGTTCCCGGAACACTTGGAAATTCTCTTTTAAATGGGGCAAAGCAGGTAAAGCTTTTTGGTGAGACCATTGAGGTACATGCGAAGATTGAGAATCTTCCGGGAATCAGCGGACACGCAGACCGGAATAATCTGACAAAGTGGATTGGGGCATTTGAGACACCACCGAAAAAAGTGTTTATTGTACATGGGGACGACAAAGTGACGGAGAATTTTGCGGCGCATGTGCATGAAGTATATGGGTATGACACGTATGCACCATATAGCGGCGATACGTTTGATCTTGTGACGGGAGAGCAGATTGCGGACGGAAGCAGAGAGATGATTGAGAAGAAGAAAAATGGATCATCAAAAGCTTCCAGCAACGTATTTGCAAGACTTCTTGCGGCAGGACAGAGGCTGCTTGAGGTTATTAATAAGTGCGAGGGTCTGCCGAACAAGGAACTTGCAAAATTTGCAGATCAGATTAATGCATTATGTGATAAATGGTCGAGATAATATTATAGGGTAAGATATTGGCGGATGGTTTTCAATGCAGACTTTTCCAGACGGCTGACCTGTGCCTGGGAAATATGGATCTCATCCGCCACTTCCATCTGTGTTTTTCCTTCAAAAAAGCGGAGGTTGATAATGAAGTTTTCGCGTTCTGACAGGTGGTTCATGGCATCACTTAGAGAGAGCTTTTCCACCCAGTTTTCTTCTTTATTTTTCTTATCACTGATTTGATCCATGACATAGAGCGTGTCACCGCCGTCACTGTAAACGGGCTCATAAAGACTGAGCGGACTTTGAATCGCATCAAGCGACTGAATAATTTCCTCGCGGTTGATGCTTGTACGCTCAGCAATCTCATCAAGAGTTGGCTCACGGTCAAGCTCCCTTGTCAGAGCTTCCCTTGCGGAAACAGTTTTATAAGCGATATCGCGAAGGGAACGAGAGACACGTATACTGTTATTGTCCCGCAA
>OHCW01000778.1_pt1 | contig 15942 bp, 10 predicted proteins | sample 1566781 | NCBI WGS metagenome assembly OHCW01 (sample SAMEA3879590, study PRJEB24766) | human gut metagenome | biome: human-associated habitat; feature: feces | place: USA | collected 1985/1987 | reverse complement strand
ACTTGTTGCAACACTGGGAAGAGTTACACGAAGCAGCATGATATCCCAACTTCAAGCACCATATATGATAACCGCAAAGGCAAAGGGTCTCGGCAAGTTCAATAAAACATTCAAACATGCTTTTCATAACGCTGTGATACCTGTCCTTACAGTAGCAGGATATATGTTTGCGGGAGCTATAGGTTCAACTGTTCTTATTGAACAGATATTCTCGCTTCCTGGTATCGGTGGTATGCTGGTAACAGGTATCCAGCAAAACAACTATCCGATAGTACAGGTGCTTGTGCTTGTAATGCTTGTTTCATATCTTATAATGAGTTTTGTTGTAGATATTCTCTATGCAGTGGTTGACCCTCGTGTTGAGATGAAGTAGGGAGGAATGGATAATGGCTAAACGTTCAAAGGTGGGAAAGTTTTTTACTCCAAAAACGGTTATTTCAGGCATAGTGATACTTATAGCAATAGCTGCTGCTATTGGTGCAAATGTCATTGTTCCTTATGATCCAAATGAAGTTGATCCACGATCCTGTTTTCTTCCTGCTTTCTCAAAAGGACATATTTTAGGCACGGACAAGCTTGGACGTGACCTTTTATCAAGGCTTATAATGGGTGCAAAAAGCTCTATGCTCAATGCTTTCCTCATAGTTGCCTTTGAGGTGGTCATCGGCGTACCTATCGGTCTTATATGCGGATATTACGGAGGAAAGATCGACGCAGTTATAATGAGAATCTGGGACGTTGTCTGTTCAATACCGTCTCTGCTTCTTTCATTCATACTTATCGCAATTTTCGGCAGAGGAAATTTCACAGGCGTTATGTCCATTGGTATCGCATTTATACCGCTGACAGCAAAAATGGCGCGTTCGCTTATCATAACGGAAAAGAAAGCGGTTTATGTTGAAGCCTGCAAGTCAATGGGATATTCGGATATGAAGATAATCTTTTTTCACATTCTTCCAAATGTTATCACCACAATGATCGCTCAGTTCACAATGGATATCGGTGCGGCTATAGTAGCGATGGCAACGCTCAGCTATTTAGGTCTTGGTATTCAGCCACCTGACGCAGATTGGGGAACTCTTCTTGAAAATGGTATGCAGAATTTCTATAACAATTATGTGCTTCTTGCTGCCCCTGCAATAATTATAATGCTTGTGACCGTAGCGGTTAATATTTTCAGCGACTGTATTCAAGAGTATATCGATCCGTCGCAGAGAAAGCTTCCGACATTCAAACAGTATGAAAAGAGACTTATCCATATCCAGCGCCGTCAAAAGGCAGCAATATAAAAAGTAAGTAGGTGTTCTTATGAACGAGCATAATGTAATTGAAATAAAAGATCTGTCTGTAGATTTTATGACGGTCAGAGGTATAGTTTACGCTGTTCAGGGAGTAGACCTTAGCGTAAAGGAAGGCGAGATCCATGGCGTTGTGGGTGAAAGCGGCTGCGGAAAGAGCGTTTCCACTAAATCTATTATGCGGCTCCATGATGAAAAGCATACGAGATATTCGGGCCAGATCCTTTTCAAGAACGGCGAGGGCAAAGAAGTTGATGTGCTTTCGCTGTCGGAGAAGCAGATGCAGACTATTCAGGGAAAAGATATTGCAATGATATTTCAGGACCCTATGACATCTCTTGACCCAATAATGAAAGCAGGCGAGCAGATCGCTGAGCTTGTGCGCAAAAAGTTGAAAATGAAAAAGGCAGAGGCAAAGGAATATGTGCTTACTTTGTTTGAAAAAGTAGGAATACTTCCTGCTGAACAGCGGTATGAACAGTATCCATTTGAAATGAGTGGAGGAATGCTCCAAAGAGTAATGATAGCAATGGCGCTCTCCTGTAAACCTAGACTTCTTATAGCGGATGAGCCGACAACAGCTCTTGATGTTACGATACAAGCACAGATACTCAAACTTATCAAGGAACTTGCGGCAGAAAATAACACCTCGGTAATATTTATCACTCATAACCTTGGAGTTGTGGCTGAAATATGTGACAGCGTTTCAGTAATGTATGCTGGAAGAATATGCGAAACGGGTTCTGTGCTTGATATTTTTGATAATGCGGCTCACCCATACACAAGGGCGCTTCTGAACAGCAATCCTAAAGAGGCTGATACAGGAAAGTATATGGCAACTATCCCTGGAGCGCCGCCGCTTTTGTATAACAAGTTCACTCATTGTCCGTTTGCGGAGAGATGTGATAAATGTATGGATAAATGCCGCAAAGAATTTCCAACGCTGAAAACTATCAGGGCAGGTCACGAAGCATCGTGCTTCCTGTCGGACGGAGGTGAAAAGAATGGCTGAAAATATTCTTGAGGTAAGACACTTGAAGAAATGGTTCAAGATTGGAAATCCTGCGATCAAAAAGGTCGGTGTAAGCTACCTCCATGCCTGCGATGATGTCAGCTTTGAAATAAGAAAAGGCGAGATATTTGGCATTATCGGCGAGAGCGGATCAGGAAAATCAACGATAGGCAAATGCGTTCTTAATCTGCAGAGCAGCGATTCTGGTGAGATAATTTTCGACGGACAGGATATTTTCGGATATTCGCAGAAGAAAATGAAGCCCATGAGAAAGGATATGCAAATGGTCTTTCAAAATCCACTTGCATCTTTCAACCCAAAGAAGCGGCTTGGAAAGACGTTTGCGGAATATGGAAAGTTTCTGGGCATGACCGATGAACAGTATCAGAATAAGATGAAGGGGCTTTTAAAGTATATCAAGCTTTCTGATGATGTGCTTTCAAGACTGCCAAAGGAACTCTCTGGAGGTCAGCTCCAGCGTCTTGCCATTGCAAGGGCGCTGATGTCAGAGCCAAAGTTTGTGTTGGCTGACGAGCCTGTTTCGGCACTTGATGTTTCTGTTCAAGCTCAGATACTTAATCTGATGATAGACCTTAAAGAAAATCTTGGTCAGACTATGCTTTTTATTTCACATGACTTGAATGTTGTCCGTCATCTTTGCGACAGAGTAGCTGTTGTGTATCTTGGCGTTATCGTTGAAATGGGTCCTATAGATGAGGTGTATTCAAACGTTATGCACCCATATACGCAGGCACTTATTTCGGCAAAGCCAAAGGAACATCCGCTTCAGCAAAAGGAGCAGATAATCCTTAAAGGTGATATCCCTACTGCCATAGACGTGCCTGAGGGTTGTCGGTTTGCTTCAAGGTGCAGCCGTTACAAGCATGGTTTGTGCGACCACAGAACACCAAAACTCAAGGATATGGGCAACGGACACTTTGTTGCCTGCCATTATCCAAAAGGTCATAACTCTGATGAAGAGGATTGATATAGAAGTTTATATGAAAAGGAGAATTTATCATGAAAAACTACAGGAAACTTTTAGCAGGTTCGTTGGCGTTGTTTCTCGCTGTAGGTATCACAGGCTGTAGCAATACTTCAGGAGGCGGAACAGGTGTTGCAAATGAAGACGGACTTGTTGTTTTGAATGTTGCGTCAACAGGTCAGCCTGTATCCTTTGATCCTGCTGACGCAAACCTTGTTGTAAATGAATACACAGAGTATGATTGCTACGATACGCTCCTTGATTTTAACCAGGACGGTACAGATGTTGTACCTGCACTTGCAGAAAGCTGGGAACAGGTGGACGATCTTACATATACTTATAAGATCCGTGAGGGTGTAAAGTTCTCCGACGGCTCTGATCTTACAATGGACGATGTGTTGTATTCTCTAAATCGTGTGCGTGAGGACGCTTATGGAATGAGCTATCTTTTTGAGCACGTCGACAGCTTTGAGGTAGATGAGAAAACAAGAACGCTCACTGTTCATCTTACTCAGCCTGACAGCACATGGAAGTATGTTCCTGCAACAACGCCATGTCAGATCTTGAAGAAGTCTGTTGTGGAAGCTGAAGGTGACGCTTATGGAACAAATGAAGGATCAGTAGTGGGTACAGGTCCATATAAGTTCGTATCATGGGCTGCTGACTCACAGATAGTTCTTGAGAAGAATGAATATTGGTGGGGTGGTGCAGATAATCTTGCTATCGACAAGATCAACTTCTATGTTATGAAAGACGCCAGCACTATCGCATTGGCAGTAAAGTCAGGAACTATTGATTTTGCACCTGGCATTACAAATGATGTTCTTCCGACTTACGAGTCGCTGAGCAATTATAATATCATTCACGATTTTGAGACTTCTACGGTTTTTGTCGCCTTAAACACACAGGTTGCGCCGTTTGATGATGTGAACGCAAGAAAGGCACTTGCTTACTGCATAGACTCTTCCCTTGTTCAGCAATCCATTGGCGGAGAGTATTCGGCAAAGCTTGATGTTACTTGTTTATCCGATAATATGTATTATATGGATCCTGACAAGTGGCACACTGCAGTGGGCGAAATGGAGGATTACACAGTTCAGGATTATGATAAGGCAAAGGAGTATCTTGCTAAGTCAAAGTATCCTGACGGATTTGAGTTCGATTTTTACACTTTATCTGCCAATGTTCCGGAAGCTGAGCTTATTCAATCTATGGTTGGTGAGATCGGTATCAAAATGAATATCAAGGAGATACTTTCAGCAGATATGTTCAGCTATTTGTATGGCTTTAATGAAGATGAAAACGGCAACAGACCATATCAGGCGTTTGGCTCTAGCTGGGTATCTGACTATCTCGACCCTGTGGGCAATCTAAAAACAATGTTCCACAGCTCAAATACGGTACCGGGATGTGCAAATCAGGCAATGTGGAAAAATGCAGACTTTGACGCACTTATTGATAAATCTTACGAAACAACTGATGATAGTAAGAGAGTAGAATACTTTATTGAAGCTTCAAAGATAGCTGCTGATGATTGTGCTTATATCCCACTTTATGTGCCCGAGTCGGTTTACGCTGTCAGCGATAAGTTTACATTTACTCCAAGTCCTCAGTCATTCTGGAACTTCTCTTATACTGATTTTCAGGTAAACAAATGATCTGAACAATTAAAATAATACACGCTGCGGCATTTATAATACTATGCCGCAGTGATGTTATCTGAAAGGATTGATCTTATGATTATGTCAGCGGATACGATCTGGATTGCCATATGCACCGTGCTTGTGTTTTTTATGCAGACGGGATTTGCAATGCTTGAAACAGGCTTTACAAGAAAGAAAAATTCCTGTAATGTTATCATGAAAAACATTATGGATTTTGCGGTCGGCTCGATCTTTTATTGGATCTTGGGATTTGGCATAATGTTTGGTGCAACAACAGGCGTTGTGGGCGTGATAGATCTTTTCTCTAACGGCGATTATTCGGCTGCTTCACAAACTATTCCGCAGCCTGTATTTATGGCGTGGCAGTTAGTTTTCTGTGCAACGTCTGCTACTATAGTTTCAGGCGCTATGGCAGAAAGAACTGCTTTCAAGTCATATCTTATTTATTCCGCAGTTATGAGTGCAGTTGTTTATCCTATAAGCGGCTGTTGGATATGGAATGCCAATGGCTGGCTTGCTCAGCTTGGCTTCAACGATTTTGCAGGCGGAACTGCCGTACATCTTTTGGGAGGTTCTGCTGCTTTTGCAGGTGCCGCTGTGCTAGGCGCACGAATCGGCAAATATGACAAAAAGAAAAGGTCAAGAGCTATACTGGGTCAGAATATACCTTTGGCGGCTCTTGGAGCGTTTATACTGTGGGTAAGCTGGTTTGGCTTTAACGGCGGCTCGGTAGTGACTTCCGAAAGCGGATTTGACCTTGCAGCTATCGGCAGTGTGTTTATGAACACTATACTTTCTTCATCAGCATGTGCCGTATCTGCAATGATAATTACATGGGTAAGATACGGAAAATCAGACATAACGATGACCTTAAACGGCATTGTGGCAGGTCTTGTTGCCGTCACAGCCGGAGCAGATCAGCTTCCGCACTATGCAGCGCTTCTCGTGGGCGTAGGTGCAGCTTTTGTTATGATCTATGGCATTGAGTTTATTGACCATATCTGCAAAGTGGACGACCCTGTTGGCGCAATATCAGTTCATGGTCTTTGCGGAGCTTTTGGCACAATAATGATGGGCGTATTTTCTGTAGAAAAGGGCGTTATCTATACAGGTAGATTTAACTTTCTTGGCGTGCAGCTACTTGGAGTTTTGTCTGTTGCGGCATATGGATTAGCTGCAATGACGCTACTTTTCGTTATACTTAAGCATACGGTAGGTATCAGAGTTTCTGAAAAGGCTGAGATAATGGGTCTTGACCGCTCAGAGCATGGTTGGCAGAGCAATGTGACAGATGATCTTATTTCAGATCTGTCAGACGGAAATGCCAAGAGTGTTACACAGATAGATCTCTCAAAGCCTATAGATCGTTCAGCGTATAAAGCTGACGGAAAGATACGCAAGGTAGTTATACTTATGAACAGCTCGAAATTTGAGTCGCTGAAAGACGCACTTGACGAGATAGATATAACCGGTATGACCGTAACAAATGTCAATGGCTGCGGAATACAAAAGGGCAGCACCGATTATTATCGTGGCTCGGAAGCAAAGTCACATCTGCTCCCGAAGATAAAGGTCGAGATCGTTATCAGTACAGTTCCACTTGGACTTTTGGTAGACACGGTAAAGCGTGTGCTGTACAGCGGCAATATCGGTGACGGAAAGATCTTTGTATATGAGGTCGAAAATGTAATAAAGATCAGAACTGATGAAGAGGGCAAAATGGCGCTTGAATAGAAGTTTGCTGACGAAAAGGGGTATTCATTATGAACCAGGAACAAAAAAAGAAATATCTTTCCATAAAAGAAATGGGTCAAAGGCGAGGCGTTTCTTCAAAAACACTGCGGTATTACGATAGTATCGGGATCTTCAAGGCTGATTATGTTGACCCTGATACAGGGTACAGATACTATGACCCACAGCAATATGAGAAGCTTGGCACGATACTTGAACTGCGCAGCCTAAATTTTTCGCTGAATGAGATAAAAGGATATTTCACGGAGAGAAATATGAAAAAATCTGTGGATATGCTGAAAGAACATTACAAGCTTCTTGAAGAGGAGATACGTAGCAAACAAAGGCTGGCGGAGACTATCAAAGAAAAAATAGATTTCATTGATAAGGTTATCGACAATAATATCGAGCTGGAGAAGTTTTCTTTTGAGGATTTTCCAGAGCGATTTATCATATCACAGCTCAATAAATCTGATAAAAGTGGTGAATCCGTTGCACTTGAATTTATGCACCTTGAAAGTCATCTTCACGAAACTGCGCCGATCTTGGCTTCAGACCGAATAGGCTTTTATATGGATTTTGATGATATTTCCGAGATGGAAAATATGGATAATTGGCACACCATGATAATGTGCAGTGAAGAAATGAAGAATTCAAGACATTTCTGTGTGCTCCCTGCGGGAAAATATCTATGTGCATATTTTAAGGATTATACCGCTGACAGGGATTTATTCATAAAAATGTTTTTGGAATACGTCAAGTTTAACGACATAAAATTGAAAGGAATAATGATACAGCAATTTAAAATAGATGTAACTGTTACTGACGATCCGAAAGAGACGATCATTGAATTTCAGGCACTTGTTTGAATTTATCTGAAAATGTTCTTGATAGCTGTTTCGGCCAAATATAAAACAAAGCCTTCTGAGCATTGTGGCTCAGGGGGCTTTGTCTTATGCTATTTTATCTGCCTTATCATCAGTCTTCCTTAATATCGCAGGCAGTGAAGCACGAAACGTCAGACACACATATTTTATTAACTTTTCTCTGTGCATTGTTTCCACTACTTTGATTTTGAATTCCGGCGTGTATCTTTTGTTCGACTGTCCTTTTGGCATAAAAAAGCCCCCCTTTCGTTAGATTTTTTATTGGTATATTTCTGTTATACCACATTGTCTAACAAAAGGGGAGCATTTCAAATTCGCTCGGAGTACTTTTTTCTTTATTTTTTTGTAGTCACGCTCTTTGAAACCGACCATGCACCGTAATATTTTGTGCCGTTCACTGACGTGTAGGAACGGACACGAACGTAATATTTCTTGTTGCCGCTAAGTTTGGAAATTGTGGTCTTGTCGGTCTTGTTGTTTGTTATGGTGACTTTCTTTGCGTTTGTAAACTTGGAGTTAGTTGAATACTGTATCTCATAGCCCGTTGCAGAGCCTTTCTGCGCCCAATCCACGAAAAATGCTTTGGATTTAGACGTAAGCTTTTGTATCTCCTGTTTGGCAGGGTTTATGGTAAAGGTCTTTGTGATAATGCCACCATATTTGCCTTTGCCTGTTATCTTGACAATTGCCTTGCCGATTTTTTTGTTGTTTGAGTAGGAAGTTGTGTAATCAGTTCCGTTTTTCAGGGCAGTGCCGTTGTATTTCACAGTAATGTTCTGCTTTATAGCCTTGCCTGTGTATGCCTTGGTGGAAATGCCAGAAACGGAAGCTTTTGTGATATCATATTTTGCGGTCTTTATGCTTTTTATGTCAGACCATGGACCATAATAGGTCTTGCTTCCAACGTTTGTGTAGGAACGCACACGGACGTAGTATGTCTTATCGGCTGTCAGACCACTTATTGTCAGGTTATCTGGCTTGTTGGCAGTGAGGTGTTTGGAAGCCGCACCGCTCATGTTTGCACTGGTGGAATACTGAATGTCATAGCCTGTGGCAGAGCCTTTCTGCGCCCAATCCACAAAGAAGCCTTTGTATCTTGTTTCAAGCTTTTGTATGGTCTGCTTGGCAGGGATAATGTCAAAGCCTGCGGTATAACTGCCGTAGTAGTTGCCCATGCCTGAGATAGTGATGTTAGCGTGACCGATTTTAACATTGTTCGTGACTATCACACGATAGTCGATGTTCTGACGGAGAACTTTGCTTCCGTCCTTAACAGTGACTGTCGGAATAATTGCACTGCCTGTGTACTGTGCAGTGCTTGCATAGGAACAGCCTGATGTTGGAAGCTTTTTTGTGGTGACCCTTACAGTGCAGACGGCAGACCTTCCGTTAGGCAGGGAGGCTGTTATCTTTGCTGTGCCTTTGCCTGTGGCGGTCACAACACCGCCTTTTACTGTGGCAACGGCTGTGTTGGAGCTTTTCCATGTTACTGTCTGAGGGGTATCTGAGGTCACGCTGGCTTTTAGGGTAATGCTGTCGCCGTATGTGACTTCTTTTGACGTGGAGTCAAGAGTTATCTGTGTATTGTCACTGCTGATAGGATAGCTTTTCAGGTCGGGCAGACTTGAAAGTGTCACGGCATAGTCGCTGTTATAGACCTTTTGCCACATACTTTTCTCGGTATATTTCTCAGAGCTTGATATGCAAAACTCACCGCTCCATGTGCCGAAATATGACCATGCGGTGTTTGCATCAAAGGCTTTGTCAAGGTCGAAAAGACAGCCGTTTTCTGTAAGGGCAACTATTTTTCCGTTTGGTGAACAGTCTGTGGCTTCAAGATATTTTGAGCTTTGTGCTGAATAATCTCTTGTGCCGGGGTAGATATCCTCTCCGATTATGTCAACATATTCGTCGCCAGGATACCAATTTGCCGCCTGACCATTCCATACCCATATGATATTGTCAAGCTTGTATTCATTCGTGAGCTTGTCATATATTGCCTGCCAAAGCTTTTTGTAGGCTTCCGAGCCGTCTGCACCCCACCAGAACCAACCGCCGCTTGCCTCGTGGAGCGGTCTGAACAGTACCGGAACGTCTGCGTCAGAAAGACGTTTGAGTTGTTTGGCGATCTCGTCAACGTCGCTCATAAGAGTGTTGTAGCCCTTAGGGTCTGAGCCGTTCATTATTTTGGTAAGCGAGAACTTTGAGCGGTCAACGTTTTTGGTGTAAAAACCACCCCACCAACGTGGATTTCCGCCGTCTGTACCTGAGAGAAGATATTTGTCAGGGACGTTCCAATGCCAGCAGAATGTTACTATTCCACCTGCCCGTGAGAATTCGATAGCTTTTTCGACAGCATCGGAGGTGTCACCGTTCTGGACACGGCATGGAGTATAGCGCATAAAGTCAAGGCCCAACATAGCAGGGGTCTGACCTGTGGCGGACTTTATAGCTTTGAACTCAGTGCCGTTAAGGCCACCGTCGCAATACTGTCCTGTTATGACCTTTTTGCCATAAACGTCTTTCATATAGCTGTAAAGGCGCTGTGTGCTTTGTGAAGCGTATGGGTCAACGAGATTTTCAGCTGCAGTGTAGGCATTTGAAACGCTCATTTTTTCAATGGTTATGTAGTCGAGAGAAAAATATCCCCACGACATTGTTATTTTGACAGTGTTCTGACCCTTTTTGAGATAAATACCATTCACTGTGGACGCTTTATAGGCAGAGCCGTTTGCACTGCTGAAAGTGCCTGCATTTGAGCCGTTTACAGAAAGGTTGTTTATCTTATTCGAGCCTTCCCCGCGGCTGTAAAGCTTTATTTTGTAGTATCCGCTTTCGCTGACTGTAACAGTTTGTGACCATGTGCAGCTTGAGTCTGAAAAACTAACTGACCTAGAGCCTGATGCGGAGCTGTCTGTTTGGATATAGGCAGAACCGCCCAAAGTGCCGTTTTCGGCTTCATATTTAAGCGTCTGCTGTGCAAAAACAGAAAGCTGAGCCGAGCCTGTGGTGAGCATTGCCACACTTAAAAATGCGGCTGCGACCTTTTTGATATTGAACTTCATAGATGTTTTTTCCTTGTTATATTATTTACTGATAAAGCTAAGAGCTTAAAAGCATACGTTTATTTTAGCATAATTTTTGTGAATTGTAAACAATATATCAAGGCTAATTATAAGATGATTTGTAAACTTTAATTTTGCTTATTTCATCAGCCAAATTTCGCAGACGTATTCGGAAGAGGATGAATAATCACCGTTAGGTTTTAGCTGGCTACGACACATATCATATATTGCGCAACCGAAATATTTGTAATCTAGTCTTTGTGAATAAACTGTAAGTGTGCCTTCTTCATCAGTGAAAAGCTCGTTTGAAAAATTTACTTTTTTGGCATACTCAAATACTTCATCATAGCTTTTGCAGCAGTTCATTACATAGCTTACCCTTATAAATTCACTGCCTGAGGGAAGTCCAACGTCGCTGAGGTTGCTTTTTAGCTTATCTAATGTTATTTCATTTCTAGTATCGATCTCGCCCTCGCTTTGTACATTAGTCATTGTTTCGAGGCTTAATGCTAACAGGCTGTCAAGCTGTCCGCAGACCCTCAGAGGTGCATAGCCTCTGCCTTCACGTTTTTTATTTATTTTGTCTACGAGTATTCTGCTTAGCTCATTTGCTCCGTCCTCGGAAAAATATGACGGCTCAGTCTCGGCTGGAGCTGTGTTTTCCTCCTGCTGTGCTTCATTTGGCTGATAGTCATTTTGCTCTTCGGGCTGTACTTGAATAACTTCTTGTTCTACGGGTAAAGCGGCTGCTGTGGTCGTGGTGCCTGCTGTGCCTGTGGAAGCCTGCCTAATACCGCCTGAAATTTTGTCTATCTCATCTGCCGTTGGTGCAGGTGCGGTGGTAGTAGGTACAGTTGTTGTGGCGGCAGTCGTTGTCTGAGGTATGGACGTTACAGTGGCAGAAGTTGTCACAGCTTTTGCAGGCTCAGGTGTTTTAGTTTCTACGGCATTGTTTTTCTTGCTGACAACGGCAAACACTGACGATGCGGCTATGATAGCGACTGCAACACAAACCATTGGTATGGTTCTTTTGCGTGACGTGTTTACCTTTATAAGTATTTCTTTACGCTCGTTGACGATGGACATACAGGCAAAGCAGAAAGTAGAATCATCGTGAAGCTCGCTGCCACAGTGAGGACAAGTTCTCATTTTTTACGCTCCCTTGATTTGGTTATTTTTATTCTATCACATTTTTTGTAAATTGTAAATATGTTTGAGACGTTTTGCATGATTTTTAAGAATGCTTACTGTCTATGCAGGCTTTTATTTGACATTTCGTTATTCATGTGATATAATCATAGGGTGAGCGAGCTATGCGATAGCGTAAACGTTCTAGGTTTATGAGGAAAGTCCGAGCATCATAGAGCAGGATAGCTGATAACGTCAGCCGAGGGTGACCTTAGAGCCAGTGCAACAGAAATATACCGCCAACTTTTGTTGGTAAGGGTGGAAAGGTGGGGTAAAAGCCCACCAGAATGGCGGAGACGTCATTGCTATGTAAACCTTATCCGATGCAACACCAATGGTAGCTTGCAAGTCAATGGCTGCTCGTCAGACTTGGGGCTATAGGTGGCTAGAGCTGTGCGGCGACGTACAGTCCAGATAGATTATCGCACTCGACAAAACTCGGCTTATCGGTTCGGTCACATTTGCTCCGTCAGTTAAACTTTTTTAAGCTTAACTACGGGGCTTGTTTTTTAATAATATATAAATTTGGTCATTTGTTTTGTGCATTATAAATAAATTTCTATAATTCCCCTTGTGATTTTACGGAAAATATGTTATAATGATGCCAGACGTATTTATATAAGCAGAGGAGGGCTGTTTGTATGGAAATACCAGCTAAGACCTATAACGAAAAGTTCGAGAGCTTTTTGAAAATACTTGAAAGCGATGACAGATTTGATAATGTGTGCAAGAATTTTCTCGAAAGTATTTGCTCTGCACTTTATGTCAATGCGGCTACGGTAACAGTTTCAGGTTATGAAAACTCAGAACCTTTGAGTTATGAATTGATCGCTGATACACATAAATATACTGTATTTGCTTTTGATAAAGAATTTAATAGAAATAGATACAATGCAATGAAAAAAGCACTTATGCAAACTGGTATCCACGTTGCGGATAAGGCTCATCCGAATGGAGATAATGAGGAAATAACTCTGCGTGGAGCGGTGTATCCTTGTTCACTCACTTGTGCTGTCAAGGACACCAATAAGTATGTTGCATATTTCAATCTTTTGTCCTCTGATCCTGAGAGAGTATGGTCACCTGAGGAGATACAGCTAGCCTCACGTCTGACATATATACTTTCTGGTATGCTCCATACTAGGAGAGCGGCTGAACATGCGGAAAGCACTACTCGCACGCTTACTGACGTTATGGATAATATGAATTCTTATGTGCTTGCAGTGGCACAGGACAGTGGTGAGATAGTTTTTGCCAGCAAGAGCTTTGAACAGTATTTGGGGAAACTGGTCGGCAAAAAGGAAAGTGACGTTTTCAGCAAGACTTGGTGTGAGCTTCCTGCTCATAAGGAAGGACTGCTTTTTGGAGGAGATTATTATTCCGAGATCATGGACAAATGGTTCAATGTGTCGGAAAAACTCATAAAATGGCATGACGGCAGAACTATCAGACTTTGTACACTTAATGATATCTCAGAAAAGATAAATTATGAGAGGGTCATCGAAAAGCAGGTCTTTTACGATAATCTCACAGGTCTTCCTAACAGATTAAGTCTTGATAAGAGTATACAGGGCATTATTGAAAGCGATGAGAACAGCACTGTTATGCTCATTGACCTTGATAATTTCAAAAACATAAATGACAGCTATGGTCACAATAATGGTGACCGACTTCTTAAAGAGATAGGTAAATTCTTTGAGGATTTTGCCCAGAAGAATAAAAAGCTGAGCGTTTTTAGATTTGGCAGCGATGAGTTCGTTGTGCTTCTGAGAGATCAGGATCAGACCGAGATCGACGAGATATGCAAGATCATACATGATAAGTTCAACACAGAGTGGCAGATAGCTAACAGCACTTGCTATTGCACTTGTTCAATGGGCGTTGCGAAGTTCCCAAAGCTTGACGATACTGTAAACACGGTTCTTAAAAGGATCGACCTTGCCATTTCATATGCGAAAAAGCAGGGCAAGAATTGCACTATAAATTATAACGAAACTATCGGCAGGATACTTTCAAGGCAGATCGAACTTGAAAGGCTCATGCACAAGGATATCACAAACGGCTTTGCACATTTCACGGCGTACTATCAGCCTATATTCAGCAGCTCCGAAAAGAAGCTTGTGGGCTGTGAAGCGCTTATGAGGTGGAATCCACCTGAGTTCGGTCAGGTTTCCCCTGCCGAATTTATCCCTATGGCGGAAAGACTTGGCTATATCAATCTCTTGGGCGAGAACATAATAAGGATCGCAGGCAGACAGTGCAAAAAGTGGGCTGACGCAGGGCTTGATTTGAGAATGAACATCAATCTGTCTGTAGGTCAGATAATTGAGCCTGATTTCCTTGACAAGATAGACACACTTTTTGACGAAACAGGCGCACCCCCTGAGAAGATATGTTTTGAGGTCACAGAAAGTCTTGCTATCCATGATATGGGAAAGATGAAGGAACTTTTGAAGCATATAACAGACAAGGGCGTGAAGATAGCACTGGACGATTTCGGAACGGGATATTCTTCGCTTAACTGCATAAAGGAAATGCCGCTGAATACCATTAAAATAGATAAGTCGTTTATTGATGATATTGCAAAAAATCCTGACACTGCGGTGTTTGTTAAAATGATAGTTAATCTTTCTCACGACCTGCATATAGCAGTTTGCGCAGAGGGCGTTGAGGAACAGGTGCAGTTCGATATCCTGAGAGATCTGGAAACTGACGTTATACAAGGCTATTATTTCGGCAGACCTATGCCGTCAGACAGGTTTGAGGAGAAGTTCCTTAGCGAGAAACTCCAGTCAGTAAAATAAGTCGCCAAAAAAAGAAAGTTCGACCGTCGGGCGTAATACTCGGCGGTCTTATAAATATGTAAAAATCAAAAATAAAGGGGAAAGCTTATGAGTGATGAGAAAAAAGACGTAAACAGCCAGCAGGAGAATGTGGGCAAAAAGGGCATAAACAAAAAGCTTATTATCGCTTTTGCAGGCATGGGCGCTGTTATAGTGGGGCTTGTTATTGCACTGATACTGGTGGCAACATCAGGTAAAAAAGACGTGGACAGCTCGGCTTCAAAGGCGGAGAGCAGTTCTGCGGTGGCTTCAGAAACCGATGACACCAGTGAGGAGGACTCTGTGGCTGATGAAAACGAGGACGAGCCTGATGATGAGGAGGAGGAAAGCAAGGACGATAAAAAGGAAAAGGGCTTTATCATCTCTTATTCAGGGGACAACAGTTGGCAGGACGGCGACAAGGTCATGACAGGCATGGAGATAGGCATTGAGAACAACTCCAATGAAGCCCTCAAGGAGTGGACGCTGGAGCTTGAAATAGACCAGCTCAAAAGCTGTGACGGCTGGAACGGCAACTTTAAGGTCAAGGGCAACAAACTCACGGTCACGAATGTTGATTACAATGGCGAGATCGCAAAGGGCGGTTCGACCTCTATCGGCTGTAATATCGGAACTGGAACAAAGCTCAATGTTAAGTCTGCAAAGCTAAACGGTGTGGAGTGTACTGTTAAAAAGGGCAAGGTATCACAGAATAATAACAATAACAACAATAATCAGAATAATGATAAAAAGGTCACGGAAAAGGACGTTAAAAAGCTTCTAAAGCGTACCTCAAAGGCTAAACAGGGTGATGATTGGCTTCACACAGACGGAAGCAAGATACTTGATAAGGACGGCAAAGAGGTTTGGCTCACGGGCGTGAACTGGTTTGGCTACAACACAGGCACTAACACCTTTGACGGACTTTGGAACAGCGAACTTGTGACATCGGTGGATGCTATTGCAGACCACGGTTTCAATCTTATAAGAGTGCCTATGTCAGCGGAGCTTATCAACCAGTGGTCGGAGGGCGAATATCCAAAGGCGAACTACAATAACGCATACAATGAAGAGCTGAACTCGATGAACAGCCTTGAGATATTTGATTATTTTCTCAAGCTTGCGGAGGAAAACGGTCTTAAAGTAATGCCTGATATCCATTCAGCGGAAACCAATGCCAGCGGTCATACTGTAAATCTGTGGTATACTGACAAGGTCACTGTAAAGGACTATTACCATGCTTTGGAGTGGCTTGCCGACAGATATAAGGACAATGACACTATCGTTGCA
>OHCW01000772.1_pt1 | contig 16068 bp, 18 predicted proteins | sample 1566781 | NCBI WGS metagenome assembly OHCW01 (sample SAMEA3879590, study PRJEB24766) | human gut metagenome | biome: human-associated habitat; feature: feces | place: USA | collected 1985/1987 | reverse complement strand
TATGCTGCTCTTATCTGCAAAGCAGCGGATGCAGGCTATAAAGTCATCATTGTGCTGGCTGGCCTCTACAACAGTCTGCGTTCGCAGACGCAGATCCGCCTCGAGAAAGCTTTCTTAGGTTTTACCACCAATGAAAATAACCCGAAAGGACTGGTAGGCGTAGGTCTGTATGATCAGGATTTTTCTATCACGCCTAACTGTGGGACGAATCAAAAAGAGAAAGGGGATTTTAGTAGGAGGGCAATGGCGAATTTCAGTATTACCCCTGAAAGCAGGCCATGGCTTTTTGTTGTCAAGAAAAATAAATATGTACTTGAAAATATCGTAAAATGGCTAAAAGGTATTACAAATTCAACAGGAAAAAATAAAAAAATGGCAGAAAAGAGGGAGAGTCTATGATAATTATAAGAGCGATGGATCCGTATGAATTGCTTTGGATCGTACTTTTGATTGTGTTTGTTCTGGGAGAACTTGCAACAATCGGACTAACGTGCATATGGTTTGCCGCAGGTGCACTTGCGGCACTGGTTATGGCAATGGCAGGGATAAATCCGGTGGTGCAGTTTCTGGTATTTTTCGTGGTATCCATTCTTTTGCTTGCTGCGACAAGACCGTGGGCGCGTAAATATGTAAATGCTAAAATGCAAAGAACAAACGCGGATAGCCTGATTGGGGAAAATATACGGATTTCCGAGCGCGTCAGTAATATGGATCAGACCGGGATGGCAGTTGTTCATGGACAGGAGTGGACGGTGCGTACCCGTAATGATAATGAGATCATTGAACCGGGAGAAGAAGCAAAAATTCTGGCAATCAGTGGTGTCAAACTTATAGTAGAAAAGGTATAGGTAAAGGAGGAAAAAGTTATGCCTGTTGTAATTCTCATTGTAGTGATCATTGCATTGGTCGTTATTGTGAACTGTGTGAAAATTGTTCTACAGGCGCATGCGGTAGTTGTGGAGAGACTTGGAGGGTATCTTACCACATGGTCGGTAGGGCTGCATTTTAAGGTGCCGTTTATTGATCGTATTGCAAAAAGGGTATTGTTGAAGGAACAGGTGGTTGATTTCCCACCACAGCCGGTAATCACAAAAGATAACGTAACAATGCAGATTGATACGGTTGTATATTTTCAGATCACGGATCCAAAGCTGTATGCATACGGTGTGGAAAATCCAATCATGGCAATTGAAAATCTGACTGCTACGACGCTTCGTAATATCATTGGTGATCTGGAACTGGATGAGACATTGACATCACGTGAGACCATCAACACCAAGATGCGTGCAACGCTGGATGTGGCAACAGATCCGTGGGGTATCAAAGTAAATCGTGTGGAGTTAAAGAACATTATTCCACCAAAGGCAATTCAGGATGCCATGGAGAAACAGATGAAGGCAGAGCGCGAGCGGCGTGAAGCCATTCTGCGTGCAGAAGGTGAGAAAAAATCTACAATTCTGGTTGCAGAAGGAAATAAGGAGTCTGCAATTCTCGATGCAGAGGCTGAAAAACAGGCTGCAATCCTGCGTGCCGAGGCACAGAAGGAAGCAACCATCAAGGAAGCCGAAGGTCAGGCAGAGGCTACATTAAAGATCCAGCAGGCCAATGCAGATGGTCTCCGTATGCTCAAAGAAGCTGCTCCGGATAATGCGGTACTTCAGATTAAGAGTCTGGAGGCATTTGCCAAGGCAGCAGACGGTCAGGCAACCAAGATTATTATCCCATCGGATATTCAGGGGATTGCAGGACTGAGCAAATCCATTGTGGAAATTGCAAAAGAAAACGGATAACACAGATACATCTGTGATGCATTGGACGAAACTGCTCCATGAAAATGGGGCAGTTTTTGTTATCTTAGGAAAGTCTTTATTTTGCAGAAGGAAAATGGTATACTATAGATTATTGATGCGGGAGCATATTCCACAGATGAGCGATGGATGTGGAAAGAACAGGAGCGTAAATGAAATCAAAGGTTCGATTTAGGGGAAAGCTGAGATCGTATCTCTGCTGGCCATTGTGGCTGACGATCCCGATGACAATCGCAGATGTGGGGCTTTATTTTTACGATGTGACGGCAGGCTTTTTGCTGACGGTATTTATTGCTGTCTATTTTGTACTGGAACTGGGACTGTATTATAATACCAGACCGCGGCTTGCAAATGAGATTATCAATTTTGCCACACAGTATGCAACGGTACAGAAAAAACTTTTGAATGAGTTTGAAATTCCATATGCGCTGCTGGACTATACAGGAAAAATTCTTTGGGTGAATGAACGCTTTTCCGAGCTGACGGGAGTGGGGAGAAACTATCATAAATCAATTACAACCCTTTTTTCCAATATTACCCGTGAGTTTCTTCAGAAACATGAGGATGCACAGAATATTACGATTGAAAAAAAGGAGCGCATTTTCCGGATTTCCCTGAATCGTATTTATTTTGATGATATCATGGAGGAGAGCAAGGAAATTGACGTGAAGGATTCCGATGAATTCCTGACGGCACTGTATCTGTTTGATGAGACCGAACTGCAGCATTGCAAGCAGGAAAATCTGGATCAGAAGCAGGTATCGGCACTTGTTTATATTGATAACTATGACGAAGCGCTTGACAGTATCGAGGATGTGAAGCGTTCGCTTCTGATTGCGCTTGTCGATCGAAAAGTGAACCAGTATTTTTCAAAGATGGATGCGCTTGTCCGCAAAATTGAAAAAGACAAGTATTTTGTGGTATTTAAGTATAAATATTTACAGAAGCTTATGGATGACCGGTTCAGTGTACTTGAAGATGTCAAGACGGTCAAAGTGGGCAATGAGATGGCGGTCACGCTGAGTATCGGTGTCGGGATCAAAGGGACTTCTTATAACGAAAACTATGAGCAGGCACGTGCAGCGATTGATCTGGCACTCGGACGGGGCGGCGATCAGGTCGTTGTCAAAAATGGTGAGGATATTGCATATTTTGGCGGCAAGGCAAAACAGGTGGAGCGCAACACCCGTGTAAAAGCGAGGGTCAAGGCACATGCGCTGCATGAAATTATTGAAAGCCGTGAGAATGTGATTATCATGGGACACAGCCTGACAGATGTCGATTCCCTTGGTGCAGGAATTGGAATTTTCTGTGCAGCCCGTGTGCTTGGAAAAAAGGCACAGATCGTGATCAATGAGCCAACAACTTCCATCCGGCCGCTTATGGAATGTTTTACTCCGGAAAAAGGCTATCCGGAAGACATGTTTATCAACAGTGAGATTGCAATCGAGGAAGTAAGCCGCAATTCCCTGGTTATGGTGGTAGATACCAATCGGCCAAGTTATACGGAGTGCCCGGAACTGCTCACGCGCACAGATACGATCGTTGTGTTTGATCATCACCGTCAGGGCAGCGAAGTGATTGAAAATCCGCTTCTGTCCTATATTGAGCCGTATGCGTCTTCTGCCTGTGAGATGGTAGCAGAAGTTTTACAGTATTTCCAGGAAGGATTTAAGCTTTCTCCGGCAGAGGCAGACTGCATTTATGCAGGTATTTTGATTGATACCAATAACTTTATGACCAAAACAGGTGTCCGTACATTTGAGGCGGCAGCATATCTCAGACGCTCCGGGGCAGAAGTGACCCGTGTGCGTAAAATGCTGCGAAATGATATGGCATGCTATAAAGCCCGTGCGGAGGCAGTGCGTCATGCGGAAGTATACCGCGGTGCATTTGCAATTTCTGTCTGTCCGAGTGAGGACGTGGAAAGTCCGACGATTGTCGGCGCGCAGGCAGCAAATGAGCTGCTCAATATTATAGGAATCAAGGCATCTTTTGTGCTGACAGAGTACGCAGGAAAAATATACATCAGTTCGCGTTCCATTGATGAGATCAATGTACAGTTAATCATGGAACGAATGGGTGGCGGCGGTCATTTGAATGTGGCTGGTGCACAGTTGACGGGATGTACGATTTCCGAGGCAAAACATGCCATTATGCGGACCATTGATGAAATGCTTGAAGAAGGAGATATACAGGAATGAAAGTAATTTTATTACAGGATGTGAAAGCTCTTGGGAAAAAGGGCGAAATCGTAAATGTGAGTGACGGTTATGCACGCAATGCAATTCTGCCGAAGAAACTTGGAGTAGAGGCAACGACAAAGAATCTGAATGACCTCAAATTGCAGAATCAGCATGCAGACAAAGTGGCAGCTGAAAATTTAGAGCACGCAAAGGAACTGGCGGAAGAGATCGGAACAAAGAAAGTTGTTGTAAAGATCAAATCCGGTGAGGGCGGACGTATTTTCGGTTCTGTTTCCACCAAGGAAATTGCACAGGCTGCAAAAGAGCAGGCAGGGCTGGATCTGGATAAAAAGAAGATGCAGCTGGGCGAATCCATCAAGGCTCTTGGAACTTATGAGATTCCGGTGAAGCTTCATCCAAAGGTAACCGCAACACTGCGTGTTCAGGTTGTTGAGGAATAGGAGGAAGTTCGCTTGGAAGAAACGCTGATCAAGCGGGTGATGCCGAACAGTCTGGAAGCCGAGCAGTCGGTCATTGGTTCCATGATCATGGATCAGGATGCCATTGTCACAGCCATGGAGATCCTTCTGCAGGAAGATTTTTATCACAAGCAGTATGGAATTCTCTTTGATGCGATGATCGAATTGTACAGCAGCGGACAGCCGGTGGATCTGGTTACACTGCAGAATAAACTCAAGGAAAAGGATGTACCACAGGAGGTCTCCAGTCTGGAATTCGTTGGAGAATTGGTGCGTGCGGTTCCGACATCCGCGAATGTCAAATATTATTGTAATATTGTAAAAGAAAATTCCATGAAGCGGAAACTCATCCGGGTCACGGAAGAGATAGAGAATGAGTGCTATGCGGGCAAAGAATCGCTCGAAAGTGTTCTGGATAAGACCGAACATGATATTTTTGCATTGTTGTCAAGCCGTACCGGTGGAGACTATGTGCCGATTCGTCAGGTTGTCATGAACGCACTGGAAAAGATTGAAAAAGCGTCACAGCAGGACGGAAATGTTACGGGAATACCGACAGGGTTTATTGATTTGGATTACCGGACAGCGGGATTACAGCCATCGGATCTGGTATTGATTGCAGCCCGTCCGTCTATGGGAAAGACAGCGTTTGTTTTAAACATTGCACAGTATGTGGCATTTCATGAAAACATGTGCACGGCGATATTTTCATTGGAAATGTCGAAGGAGCAGCTGGTAAACCGACTGTTCTCCCTGGAATCCCGTGTAGATGCACAGGCACTTCGTACCGGTAATCTGTCGGATGCTGACTGGGCGAAACTCGTCGAAGGAGCCGGAATCATAGGGGATTCCGAACTGATCATTGATGATACGCCAGGAATCAGTATTTCCGAGATGCGCAGTAAATGCCGTAAATATAAGCTGGAGCATGATCTGAAACTTATCATCATTGACTATCTGCAGTTGATGTCTGGGTCCGGCAGGAGTACAGACAGCCGGCAGCAGGAGATTTCGGACATCTCCCGTTCCCTGAAAGCACTTGCCCGTGAACTGAATGTACCGGTGCTTGCTTTGTCCCAGCTTTCCCGTGCAGTAGAGCAGAGACCGGATCATCGTCCGATGCTCTCCGATCTGCGAGAATCCGGAGCGATCGAGCAGGATGCCGATGTCGTGATGTTTATTTATCGTGATGATTATTATAACAAGGATACTGAACTGAAAGGAATTTCAGAAATCATTATCGCCAAACAGCGTAATGGTCCGATCGGTACGGTGAACCTCGCATGGTTGCCGGAATACACGAAGTTTGCAAATCTGGAACGATAAAATTTTTCTTATGATCATGCATCAAATTAAATACATTTGCCGAAATGCTTGCGCTTTGGACGGGTTTGTACTAGAATACCATTAAGCCAATAAGGCAATAATGATCATTATTCATAAGGAGGATTTTATTATGGCATACGTTATTTCTGATTCATGCGTTAGCTGTGGTACATGTGCAGGCGAGTGTCCTGTAGGAGCAATCTCTGCAGGTGCTTCTCAGTACGAGATCGATGCAAATAGTTGTGTTGATTGTGGTACATGTGCTGGTGTTTGCCCAACTGGAGCAATCGCTCAGGGCTAATCACATAATAAAACGAAACGAAGAGCTGTCTCTTAAACCACGGAGGCAGCTCTTTTTCGATTATAGAAAGAGAGGAATAACATGGCTACATTAGGAAATCCTAAGAATACTATTGCAGTATTGCAGAAATACCAGTTTAATTTTCAGAAAAAATTTGGACAGAATTTTTTGATTGATACAGGAATTTTAGAGGAAATTATAGAAGCTGCGCAGATCACAAAGGATGATTTTGTGCTGGAAATCGGTCCGGGAATCGGAACCATGACACAATATCTCTGTGAGGCGGCACGCGCGGTAGTGGCAGTGGAAATAGATACCAATCTGATTCCGATTCTAAAAGATACGCTTGCGGAATATAATAATGTGGATGTATTGAATGAAGATATTTTAAAAGTAAATATTTCAAAACTTGCGGAAGAAAAAAATAACGGGAAACCGATCAAGGTCGTTGCAAATCTTCCGTATTACATTACGACTCCGATCATCATGGGATTGTTTGAAAGCCATGTGCCGATCGACAGTATCACGATCATGGTACAGAAAGAAGTAGCGGATCGTATGCAGGAAGGACCGGGAAGCAAGGAATATGGCGCACTTTCCCTGGCGGTGCAATATTACGCAAAACCGGAAATCGTAGTCAATGTTCCGCCAAGCTGTTTTATGCCGCAGCCGAAAGTCGGCAGTGCCGTGATCCGTCTGACACGTCATAGTGAGCCGCCGGTTACCGTAAAAAGCGAAAAACTGCTGTTTCAGGTGATCCGGGCATCGTTCAATCAGCGCAGGAAAACACTGGCAAACGGGCTTGCCAATTATGGTGCATTCGGTCTTCCGAAAGAAGAACTGCAGGCATGTATTGAGAAACTTGGCGTACCGGTTAATATTCGTGGAGAGGCACTTTCTTTAGAGCAGTTTGCACAGCTCTCCAATATTATTTATGATCACAGGAGTGCTGTATAAAAACAGCGCGGGCAGTCCATACTATCATCAAAGACCATAAAACGAAATGATGATGGAGGTAAGCCAAATGAGAAAACAACAGTATATAGCCACTGTCGCATGTCTGGTAGCGGGAGTGATTGGATTTGTCAGTGTATATGCCACGGATAAAGGAAAAGAACGCAGGGAAGCAGAACAGGAAATTGCGGCACAGACCCAGCAGGAGGCACCGGCTTCCTATGAAGTGAAACCGGAAATAAGTGTGGAAGATGCAACGAAAAAAGCGGAAGAACAGGCGTTAAAGCTGGCAGAGCAGGAAAAAATGAAACAGGAAGAAACACAGCAGGAGGAAGAGAAGAAACAGGACGAAGAAAAAACAGTAGAGACAGCAGCCACCGTGACACAGCATTTTGACAAGAGTTCTGCGGTCTGGCCAATTGAGGGAGATGTTCTGCTGGATTACAGCATGGATTCCACCATTTATTTTCCCACGTTAGAGCAGTACCGATGCAATCCTGCCATGGTGATCAGTGGCAATGTCAATGATAAAGTGTTTGCAATGGCAACGGGAAAAATAACGGATATTCAGGAAAATGAAGAAACCGGATGTACGGTGATACAGGATCTGGGTGACGGATATGCTGCGGTTTACGGACAGTTGAAGGAACTGAATTTTGCAAAAGGGGATACGCCGGAAGCTGGTCAGGTGCTGGGATATGTCAGTGAGCCGACAAAATATTATACAACCGAAGGCAGTAACGTCTATTTTCAGCTGAAAAAAGATGGAAAAGCTGTGGATCCGAAAGAATATCTTCCGCAGATGGCGATGGATACGCTGGATTGACATTCATAGTTTTTTCTAATACAATAAAATGTAAACGGTTTTGGAGCTTTATGCGAAAAAACCGTACATAATCAAGAGGTATCTTAGCTTAAGAGGGATAAAATATGGAATTTAACCAGTACAATACAACCGTACAACAGTGGATTCATACAGTTCTGGAAAATCGGGAAACCAATGCGGACGTGGTGTTGGAATGCTGTCGGGATATCATAGCGTATGGACGAAAAACAGATGATCCAAAGCTGATGGGATTCGGTTTCTTTTATGGTGGGGAAATCTATTATGAATTAAATGACGGAGCACATTTTTTCCATATGATGACAGAGGCACTGACGTATCTGGACCGTGCAGAGGAATGGGAACTTGTGGTGCGTTGTTACAATTTTCTGGGAATCGCATCCATGAGCAGAGGAAATCCATCGCTTGCGCTTGACTATTATATGAATGGTCTTAAGGACAGTGATACATATGATCTTCCAATGCAAAAGATTATGATTCTGATCAATATGGGGTTATTGTATCTGGAGTGTGGGCATTATGTAGATTCCGAGAATTCTTTTTTAGAAGCTTATCAGATTTTGCAGACGAAACAGAAGGATGAAAAGTATAATTTTTATATGTATGCTTTTTATGGAAATATGGCAGAATGTCTGATCCTGCAGGATCGTCTACAGGAAGCAAAACCGTATCTGGAGTATCTACATAAAGAAGGCTGGGAACAGGTTGCCCTTACAGACCGGCTGTTTATCGACATCGTGGATGTAATTTATTATCACAAGATGGGAGATGTACAGAAGCGGAATGAGAGTATTCAGATGATCCATCAGAATCTTCCGGATAATCTGACGGTGCTGGACTTTTTTTCGGATTATTACCGTTGCTGTCTGGTGTTGCTGGAAACGGACCAGGATGAATCGTTCTGGCGTATCATTGAAGTAATCGAACCACAGGTGGTGAATTTTAAGATCATTAATCTGCATCTGAAAGTTCTGTCCCTGAAGATGAAATTTTACCGGAAGCATAACCAGAATGCGGAATATCTGCAGGCGGCAGGGCTTTACTATGAATTGTCTGAACGGAACGAAGTAGTGACGCGCAACATGCTTTCGAGTATGATTACGTTGCGCAAAAATCTGGAGAATATGCGCAAAGCCAGAATGAAGGCGGAACGAAAGAATATGGTATTACAGGAGCGTTCCGAGCAGGATCCGTTGACGCGTATGGCAAACAGGTTCCGTCTGAATGATTATGCAGAAGAGGTGTTTGCCTATTCGCAGGAGAATGATATTCCGGTTGCGATGGAAATACTCGATATTGATTATTTTAAGGAATATAATGATAATTACGGACATCAGGAAGGAGACCGGTGTCTGGTAAGTATCGCAAATACGATCCGTAATCTGGTGGAGGAAGCGGAAGGATTCTGTGCACGGTATGGAGGGGATGAATTTGTCATTATCTATGCGAATGTGACACGGGAACAGGCTGTTTCCTTTGCAGAAGAGTTGCGCAGACGTGTACTTGCATTAGAAATGGAACACCGGTTTTCCAAGGCACTTCCGGTAGTGACGATTTCGCAGGGAATCTGTTGGGGAATCCCGCGCAAGGGAAACCGCAGCTGGGATTTTTTGCATGCAGCAGATAATATGCTTTACCGGGTGAAGAAATTCAGCCGGAACAATTATTGTGTAGGGGGGCTTGATGAAACTGAAGACGTGACCATGGGAACCGCATTGTAACGGCATGGCAGTCGAAACCTGGCAAAAAGAAAAGGATGAAAATGGAAACAGTTAAATTTGAAGAATTAGGGTTATATCCGCAGCTTCTGCGGGCAATCAAAGAGATGGGATTTGAAGAGGCAACACCTATCCAGTCACAGGCGATTCCGGTTGTGATGAGTGGGGTAGATGTGATTGGTCAGGCACAGACCGGGACCGGAAAGACGGCTTCTTTCGGAATCCCTCTTTTGATGAAAGTGGACCCTAATAATAAAAAAACGCAGGCAATCGTACTTTCTCCGACAAGAGAACTGGCCATCCAGAGTGCGGAAGAAATCCGGAAACTTGCAAAATATATGCATGGGATCAAAGTGCTTCCCATTTATGGAGGGCAGGATATTTCCCGTCAGATCAAGGCATTAAAAGGTGGGGCAACCATCATCATCGGAACACCGGGGCGTGTGATGGATCATCTGCGCCGCAAAACCATTCGCTGTGATTATATTAACACGATTGTGCTGGATGAAGCGGATGAGATGCTTAATATGGGATTCCGCGAGGATATAGAAACAATTTTATCCTATATCCCGGATGAAGACCGGCAGACCGTACTTTTTTCGGCAACTATGCCAAAGCCGATTCTGGAAATCACAAGAAAATTCCAGCATGATGCGACTACAATCAAGGTGACGAAGAAAGAATTGACGGTTCCGAATATTGACCAGTATTATTATGATGTGCGCAGAAATGATAAGATGGAAGTGCTGACACGCCTGCTGGATTATTATAATCCAAAGCTTTCGCTGGTATTTTGTAATACCAAGCGCATGGTGGATGAACTGGCATCGGAATTACAGGGGCGCGGCTATGCAGCAGAGGGAATTCATGGCGATATGAAACAGGTGCAGCGTGACCGAGTGATGAAAAAATTCCGAAATGGGAAAACAGATATCCTGATTGCAACCGATGTCGCAGCGCGTGGAATTGATGTGGATGATGTTGAAGCGGTATTCAACTATGACCTGCCACAGGACAATGAATATTATGTGCACCGGATCGGAAGAACCGGACGCGCCGGCCGTACCGGAAAAGCGTTTAATTTCGTTAAGGGCAAGGAAGTATACAAACTCAAAGAGATCCAGCGCTATTGCAAGACAAAGATCAAGGCGCAGCCAATCCCATCTTCGGATGATGTGGCAGCGATCAAGGCGGATAAGATTCTTGACGGCATCGGACAGATTATCGAGGACGGAGATCTGCGCGATATGATTGAACTGATAGAGCAGCAGGTGAACAACTCTGATTATACAGCGATGGATATTGCAGCTGCGTTTTTAAAACAGGCAATCGGCGGAGTGGAATTATCAAAGGAGGATCACGAATTTGATGATGCATTAGCAGGAGATACCGGAGCCGAGGAAGGGATGGTACGTCTGTTCATTAACATCGGAAAGAGCCAGCGGATCCGCCCGGGAGATATTCTCGGGGCTGTAGCCGGAGAGGCAAAGATTCCGGGCAAACTTGTGGGGGCAATTGACATGTATGATAATTACACATTTGTCGAGGTGCCGCAGGAGTATGGAAAAGATGTATTAAAAGCCATGAAAAATGTAAAGATCAAAGGAAAGTCGGTCAACGTGGAGCCGGCAAATGCACGATAGAGGATAAGACCGTTTTTGGGGGAATGTTTACTATGGGGGAAGCTGCAAATGGTAAAGATGCCATGGATCAGATCGAAAAGCTTCAGCCACAGATTGTTCTCAGTGACGTTGTAATGCCGCTGATGGACGGTGTCGATTTTACGGTGGCGGTACATCACCGCTATCCGCACATCCAGATGATCATTCTCAGTGGATACGATAATTTTGAATATGTAAAGCAGACGCTCATGCAGGGGGTGGTGGATTATATCTTAAAGCCAACCCTCACACCGCATGAGCTTCTTGGCGTGCTTCAAAAAGCGGCAGCGCGGATTCCCGGCTGGCATCCGGATCATGCAATGACCGGGGAAACCGCGGAGGAACTGCTCAAAGAATTGCTGCTCGGGGAAACAAAAACAGGAGAAGAACTGCAAAAGGTATTTGCCGCATCATATGTTGCAAAATTATGAAGAGGAATTTGTTGCGCTGGATGACCGTGTGGATTATGACAAGTATGTGGATTATAAACGCAAACTGGTAGAACATGATGGAAAGTCCTATGGAATCCCGTTTGACTGTGGAACAGCGGCTCTGTTTTACCGTCTGGATATTTTAGAACAGGCGGGATTTTCCGAGGCTGATATGCAGAATCTGACCTGGTCACGCTATATGGAGATCGGCCAGCAGGTGTATCAAAAGACGGGAATACCAATGCTTACCCTTGACCCGACCGATCTGCCCCTGGTGCGTATCATCATGCAACAATTACTTATGGCCAAAGGTTATTATGATGGATGATTCCTCCCAGACCATGCCGATGCTGGTTGCAAACCTCTCCAGCGGCTACAGCATTGATTACGGTGTGCTTATGCTCGGAGTACTCATCTGTTCTCTTCCGACGGGCATCCTCTTCCTTGTTCTGCAGAAAAGTTTTGCAAACGGAATTGTGGGGGCTGTCAAAGGATAAGACGACATGCCGGATACCGTGGGTTTTCAGGATTTCAGTGAAATCGGAAACCCACGGTTTTTGCATTTAGAACAAATATCAGATATGGAAGTAGTAAATAAAACTACGTATAAAAGAAATGAAAACAAATACATGTTGACAAAGAAACTATATTGCCATATACTGAAAATTGTTTGATAGTCAAACAATTTTGAAATATGGAGGAAACGTGCATGATAAGCACATATACATCAAAGTTGAAACAACTGCAGATCGGGGATCTGATTGCAAAAATTCCGATCATCCAGGGTGGCATGGGGGTAGGAATCAGCAGAAGCCATCTAGCGGGAGCTGTGGCAAAGGAGGGCGGTGTCGGTATCATTTCTACTGCGCAGATCGGCTACGATGAAGAAGGCTTCGAGAATGATCAGGCAGGCTGTAACTTAAAAGCCATCAAAAAACATATCCGGAAAGCAAAGGAGCTTGCCTGTGGAAACGGACTTGTGGGTGTCAATATTATGGTTGCATTAAAGCATTACAAAGAGCATGTCCGGGCAGCAGTTGCGGCAGGGGCAGATGTGATTATCAGTGGAGCCGGGCTTCCCATGAATCTGCCGGAGCTTGTCAGCAAAACCTGTCGGACAAAGATTGCTCCGATTGTATCCTCGAAGCGTGCAACCCAGCTGATATTGAAGATGTGGGCGCACCGCTATGACCGCACGGCGGACTTTATTGTAGTGGAGGGACCGAAGGCCGGCGGGCATCTGGGATTTTCCAATGAACAGCTGGCGCATATGGATGCCATTAATTTTGACGGAGAGATCCGGCAGATTATCGACTGCAAAAAGGAATACGAACAGCGGTATCAGAAAAATATTCCGGTCATTGTGGCCGGCGGGATATTTGATCAGAAAGATATTTCGCATGCGCTGGATCTCGGCGCGGATGGTGTGCAGATTGCCAGCCGCTTTGTCGCAACCGAAGAATGTGATGCATCGGAGGCATACAAGGAGGCGTATATTCACGCCAGTGAGGAAAATATCGAGATTATCCAAAGCCCGGTCGGTATGCCGGGACGTGCATTGCGCAATAAGTTTATCGATCGTGTAAAGCGCGCAAAGCTGCCAGTCAGTAAATGTTACAACTGTCTGGAAAAATGCAGTCCGCAGAAAGTTCCTTACTGTATTACGAAAGCGTTGATCGATGCCGTGCGCGGGGATGTGGAAAACGGTCTGGTATTCTGTGGGGCGAATACGGGACGGATTCACGAGATTACTACGGTACATCATCTGATGCAGGAGCTGGCTGGAGATCTACAATAAAAATGGTTTGTGTGATTTTTCCTTGGAATCAAAGAATTCCTGTAGTAAAATAGGAAGTAAAGCAGTAATGCAGATACGGGAAAACAGGAAAGAAGGAGAACACGCAGCATGACGGTGGCCGCACACGGTGGGGATATTTATCAAAATCAGATCACATATGATTTTTCTGTAAATACCAATCCGCTGCCGCTGCCGGAGATATTGCAGAAACGGATGGCGGAAGCGGCGGTTCACAGCAACCGTTATCCACAGTATGACAATGTGCTGTTGCGGGAACGGCTTGCAGCACTTTATGGTTTTTCAACAGAAGAAGTAGTGTGTGGCAACGGAGCATCCGAATTATTTGTTGCGATTGTGCATGCACTGCGCCCGAAGCGGGTGGGCATTTTGGCTCCTTCTTTTTCGGGATATGCCTGGGCAGCTCAGACAGTGGGAGCCGAGATATGCAGTATCCCGTTGCAGGAAGAAAATAATTTTGCCATGGACATGGCACAGATGGAGTCATTGTGCAGGCAGCTGGATGGAATCGGTTTATTATTTTTGGCGAATCCCGCGAATCCGGTGGGGAACAAAATGGAAGCGTCTCTTTTGGAGACGCTTCTTGACGTGTGTGAAAAGAAACAGATTACTGTGGTGCTGGACGAATGTTTCATTGCATTCACGGGGACGGAAGGATATGTTTCCTGGATCCGGAAATATCCGCATCTGATTGTCGTGCGGGCATATACAAAGATCTATGCGATTCCGGGAATCCGGCTGGGGTATCTGCTGGCGCAGAAAGATATCTGTGAAAAAATTGCGCATCAGCTGCCGGAGTGGAATGTATCTGTGGTTGCGCAGCGGATCGGCATGGATATTCTGAATGATTCGCTTCCTGGTTGGAGTCGTAGAAAGTATCTGAAGGATACGATTGGGCTGATTCAGGAAGAAAAGCACTTTTTAAAACACGAGTTAACAAAAATATTTGGAGATCAAATGAAAATTTTTCCTTCTGAAGCTAATTTTTTGTTGCTGAAAACACAAATTCCACTGTACAGATTATTGCTGGAAAGAGGAATTCTGATCCGAAACTGCGCAAACTATACAGGACTGGGACAGGACTTTTACAGAATTGCCGTAAAAGGTCATCCGGAAAATGTACAACTGATTGAGGCATTGCTGGATATAAAGAAGAAAGGGGAAGAAAAACGTTATGGAAAACATTGAATATGTTCTTCCGGGAGAGATTGAAAAACGAAGTTTTGCCATCATAGGGGAAGAACTAAAGGAGCGTGGTATCGTGCTTCCACCGGAGCAGGAGCCGGTGACAAAGCGCGTGATCCATACAAGTGCGGATTTTGATTATGCAAAGACGATGACGTATTCTCCCCATGCTGTGCAGATTGCCAAAGAACTGATTGCAGGTGGCGCTGACATTGTCACGGATACCAATATGGCGCTTGCAGGCATCAACAAAAAACGGTTAGGGGAATTTGGAGGAACGGTGCATTGTTTTATGGCAGATGAGGATGTGGCGCGGGAGGCAAAGACGCGGCAGGTGACACGTGCGACGGTCAGCATGGAACATGCAGCAAATATTGACAAACCTGTAATTTTTGCCGTGGGAAATGCGCCGACGGCATTGATTTCGCTCTATGAACTGATGCAGAAAAGTGATTGGCGTCCTGCATTTATTATTGGAGTTCCGGTGGGATTTGTAAATGTAGAGGCGGCAAAAGAACTGATTTTAAAAACAGATGTGCCGCATATTGTCAACCGCGGTAGAAAAGGCGGCAGCAATGTAGCGGCAGCAATCGTAAACGCACTGTTATATCAGATCCGGCCGGTATAAAGGAAAGAAGGAGGCGTATCTGGTGTGAGGTACGGATTTACAACCGGCAGCTGTGCTGCCGCTGCTGCAAAGGCTGCGGCATATATGCTTCTGACGGGAAAAATAAAAAACTGTATAACGATTGAGACCCCAAAAGGAATTCCATACACCGCGGAAGTGACGGATATCGTGCGCGGGGAATCTCAGGTTTCCTGCGCTGTGGTCAAGGATGGCGGCAGCTGCTGGGATATCGGTTACTGCATCCACCCTACCTGCTGGCGCAAGGGTTATGCCAAAGAAATGGTAAACGCTCTGGTGCAGTTCGGTGCACAGAACGGTATAAAAACCGTTCTGGCCGATGTTGCCGCCGAAAATGCCGGTTCCTGCGGTGTGATGCGTGCACTAGGTTTCACACCCACTGAAAATGGAACCTTCCGCCGAAGCGGCTCTCAGACCGAATACAAAAATCTGACGTTTAAGAAGGAATTATGATTTCAACCACCCTTTCCCCTCTCGTGGAAAAACTCTCCAATTTTCTCTCTGCCCATCCTGCCGCCCCGGTGCTGGTGGCGCTGGACGGCCGGTGCGGCAGCGGAAAAACCACGCTGGCGGCACAACTGGCCCGGCAGTTCCCCCAGAGCATCACGGTGCATACCGATGACTTCTATCTTTCTCCAGCCAGCCGTGTGGCAAACTGGGAGCAGATCCCTTGCGCCAACATGGACTTGGAGCGTCTGCGTGCCCAGGTGCTC
>OHCW01000735.1_pt1 | contig 16816 bp, 14 predicted proteins | sample 1566781 | NCBI WGS metagenome assembly OHCW01 (sample SAMEA3879590, study PRJEB24766) | human gut metagenome | biome: human-associated habitat; feature: feces | place: USA | collected 1985/1987 | reverse complement strand
GGGCTCGAACCCAGGACCCCAACATTAAAAGTGTTGTGCTCTACCAGCTGAGCTAGCGAATCAGGGTGCGTTTAAAAAGGGACTTGCTTCTGTCTGCATGCAAGGTTTATCCCCTAAAAGCGATGCAAAGGTAGGCAGTTTTTTTTAAATGCGCAAGAGATGGCGCAATTTTTTTTGCCAATGTGGAGAATTTAGTGCTGAAATCATGATCCTACTCTCAACTGGCAAGCCTACTCTCAACTGGCAAGTGCAAAATTAGCGATTGGCCGGAAGAAAACATTCTTAGGCGAGTAGAATTTAAGCTTTTTACGGGGGTGTCGGTTTATTTTATACTGTATTCTACGGATGAAGGCATCGGTCATGGTTGAAAAGTCGGGACCTTTTGATATGCATCGAAGTTGGAATATGACTATGCTGTTGCAATACATGGCGGACACAAAATCCCGAATGATATTTCCGGATAAAATCCAATACTGTTTATTTAAGAATTTTTGCCATTCAAAGCACTATTGAAAATCAGATTTTTAGATAGTAAAAAGTCGTTTATCAGACTTAAGTAAACGGCATTAGGATAAGACCCTGATATAAAACAATGACGGGATATAAAACAATGACAGTAGATAAAATGCGCCGAATGGTGTGGCCATGGTGTGGGACGGGTCAGGATTAATGGCCGTCGATATATGCCAAAGTTCTGTAACTTGCGTCAATTAGCGGCTTATAATGCAATGGAAATTGTACAGATCCCTTTTGCACCCCGTTAATATCTGGATTATAAATTAATTATTATGGCATCAGTAAAAGCTAAATTTCGTTTGCTTTCTGCATCAGGTCATGAAGGCGCAGTGTATTATCAGATAATCCATGAACGCAAAATCAGGCATGTGTCAACTCCCTACCGGTTGTCGCGTGAGGAATGGTGCGCCTGTTTTTCCATGGCGTCCCAGTGGCAAAGGGAAGTGTTGTCGGTGCGGATTGTGTCGATTTGCCATCTCATCAGTACGGACGTGGAACGGATTAAGCGGATAGCGGCAGAGATGAATAGGCGTGGCGTTCATTTCACGGCGGATGAAATGGTGGAGGAGTATCATCAGTATGTCAGGCGGTATTCGTTGTTCAATTTCATGCAATCCATTATAATGTCGTTGAGGGTGAGGGAAAGGGTGCGTACTGCCGAGACCTATGCTGCCGCACTTGCGAGTTTCCGCCGGTTCAGGAATGGGGAGGATATTGTAATTGATGCCATCAATGCCGATATTGTTGAGGATTATGAGGCATATCTGAAATTCAGAGGTGTCACCCCAAATACCACATCGTTCTATATGCGCATATTGCGCGCCGTGTACAATAGGGCTGTGGAGAGCGGAGCCGTGGAGCAGTGCCATCCATTCCGGCATGTATACACCGGCGTGGGTAAAACTGCCAAACGGGCCTTGTCGCTGTCGGTGATACGCAAAATAAAGCTGCTCGACCTGTCGGCTTTGCCTCAGGCTGACTATGCACGCGACATGTTCATGATGAGTTTTTATTTCCGTGGGATGAGTTTCATTGATATGGCATTTTTGCGCAAGACCGACCTCCGGTGCGGTTATATCACTTACCGGCGCCGTAAGACCGGACAAACTCTGGTGATAAAATGGACTGCCGACATGCAGGAGATTCTTGACAAGTATGCAATGAATCCTACCGAATATTTATTGCCGATAATCATAAGCAATGGAGTGGCAGACCGTGTAGCATACCTTAGAGCCGGAAATCATATAAATTATCAGTTAAAGAAAATAGCTGTCATGGTGGGCGTCACGGTGCCTCTGACAATGTATTGCGCGCGCCACAGCTGGGCATCGGCAGCACGCGCCAAAGGTGTGCCAGTGAGCATAATAAGCGAGGGGATGGGGCATGATTCAGAGGCCACTACGCGCATCTATCTCGAAGCGCTCGACACATCGTCCGTCGACAAGGCCAATGACAAGATTCTAAGATCCCTGTGAATCAGTGTCTGAATATATCGGCAGACCGGTATGGCTGCCACCATCTCTCCGTGCGGCGATGGGATGCCGGCATGGTGGTAATGGCAGTTTAAAATTTAAGCGATGTTAAATGTTCCATTCAGACTGAAACAGGCATACGTCGTTGTTGTTTTACAGGTATATCTGATATTATAACTAACACATAAAATTTACGCATATGAATTATTCAGAGATAATCAATTCTAACCCTGTGGTGCTTGTTGAATTTTATGCATCCTGGTGCCCTCACTGCAAACGCATGATGCCCGTGGTGGAACAGGTGAAAGAGCTGCTTGCCGGCAAAGTGAATGTCTATCAGTTTGATATAGACGAGAACGAGGAACTTTCCGACCGTGAGGGCGTCAAGACCATTCCTACATTTATCATCTATCGCGACGGTAAGGAGCAATGGCGCCAGTCGGGAGAAATGGACGGTCAGGTGCTTCTGGGCAAAGTGGAGCAATATATGTAACTGCTGATTTATGGGTCAGGCTAAAAAGCATACGATTTTCACCGATTTTCTGCAGGCTCTCGGGGTGCCGCACACCGGCGGTTACTCCGACAGCCTGTTTGAGGCCATGCCATTCAAGACCCTGTTCGGGCTGTCGAAGCTTCTGCAGCAGTACGGCATAGAGAGTCAGGGCGTGCAATTGGCCGACAAGACGGAAATCCACAAGATAGACGCCCCGTTTCTTGCCTCAACCCAAGGTGGATTCGTCATAGTCACCGGCCAAACTCCTGAATCTGTCACCTATATCACCGACGGTGTCACCGAGACTATCGAGGCCGCTGAATTTCTCAAGGCATGGAACGGTGTGGCCTTCATGGCCTATCCCGCACCGGGTTCCATCGAGCCGCATTATGCATTGCACCGGCGTACCGACCTGTTCAATCAGGCAAAGCGCTGGGTGCTGTGGGGTGGCGCAGTGGCATTGTTTCTTTATCTGTTCATAAGCAATGGATTATATCGGTACGTATCCACTGTGTTACTCGCCCTTTTCGACATGGCCGGATTGTACCTCACATATTTGCTGCTCCAGAAATCCCTTAAAATCGAGAATGCCGCTGCCGACCGTTTCTGTGGCGTGCTGCAGAAAGGTGGCTGCGACAGTATTTTGGAACTGAAGGCATCGAAGTTCTTCGGCATATTCAGCTGGAGCGAAGTGGGATTCACCTATTTTTCCGTCAGCCTGTTGGCATTGCTGATGTTTCCGCAGTGGATCTGCTATCTTGCTTTGTGCAATGTCTGCTGCCTGCCGTTCACCTTCTGGAGCATATGGTATCAGCGATTCAGGGCGCACAAATGGTGCACACTTTGTGTGAGCGTGCAGGCCACGTTGTGGCTGTTGTTCTTCTGTTATCTGGGTGGAGGTTGGTTCCGCGGGGTTTTCCCGCTGCGGATAGAATTCTTTGTTCTGGGGGCGACGTATGTGACTGTACTGATGGCATTGAACCGCATCATGCCCATGTTCGACCATTCAATTTCAAATGACAACGATGAAACGGATACACAGACCCACGCTTGAAAGCGCACGTGTGCTGTCGGCCCTGGAGCTTAACAACTACCGCTTTTCGGGCAAGCACACCGTGCTTACCCCCGAACTGCTGGAAAAGATGGCGGCTTCGGTGCAGCGAAAAAAAGTGGCATCAGCCGTCGGAAATGATAACGACACCGTCCGGTGAGCGGTTACCTGTTGCTGATAATTTTGCCTGTGGCCGCATCGAAAGCGATGCTGTCGTTGCGGAACAGGTGCTCAATATGCCCGCTCCGGCGCATATCATCGGCAGGCATGCAGTGAAGTGTCGGTGAATCTATAAGCGCGATGTCGTCGGCCAGCGTCAATGCTATGTCAAGTTCATGTGTGGAGAACAGAATGCACTTACCCTCCTGATGGGCCAACCCCGCCAGGAGGGTACACAGTTCGTAACGGTTAGGCATGTCAAGAAACGATGTGGGCTCGTCTAGCAGGAGTACCGGGGTGGTCTGGGCCAATGCGCGCGCAATCATGATGCGCTGGCATTCGCCGTCGCTCATGGTGTCCATCGTGCGCCGGGCATAAGAGGCCATACCTACGGCTTCAAGCGATTTTTCTACAATCTCCCGGTCGGAGGGCTGCATGCGGCCAATCCAGTTGGTGTAGGGCGCACGTCCCATGGCCACCACATCTTCGCAGCGCAGATTGGCTATGCGTGTACGTCCGGTGGTGACAAACGCCAGCTGTCGTGCCATATGCTGCGGTTGTAGCGTGCGCACGTTTTTCCCGTTTATCAGAATTTCGCCGGAATAATGGCTGTTCAGTCCGGCGATGGCTTTCAGCAACGTGGATTTTCCCGCACCGTTTCTGCCGATGAGTGCCGTAAGTCTGCGCTCCCTTATGGTGGCGTTCACCTCACGGAGCAGCATATTGTCGCCGTAGCCTATGGAAAAATCGCGGAGTTCAATCATTGTGACGGTCATTTATTGCGAAGCACCACCCACACAACCACCGGGATTCCCAGCAGGGCTGTGATGGCGTTGATCGGCAGAGTGAAAAGTTTTGATATTATGTCGCAGAGCAGCAGCACGGCACCTCCGGCAAGAGCTGTGGCCGGAATGAGCACGCGGTGGTCGCTGTCGCGCATAAGCATGCGTGCCACATGCGGCATGGCGAGGCCGATGAAACCGATCGGGCCGCAGAATGCCGTTACAGTTCCGGCCAGCAGAGTGGTCGACAGGAAGAGCAGCAGGCGTGAACGTCTCAGGTTCAGCCCCATGGTGACAGCATATTCCTCACCGAAAAGCAGCAGATTCAACGGCTTGATGGTGGCCACCGCCAGTATAAGGCCCACTACTACTGCCGGAGCCAGCACTGCGAGCTGGGTGCCGGTGACATCGCCGAGCGATCCCATTGTCCATATCACGAATGCCTTCAGCGATTCCTCCTCGCTCAGATACTGCAATATCTGCACTACAGCCCCGACACCAGAGGAGAACATCATGCCGAGAATCAAGATTACCATTATGTCCTTTATCCGGTGACCTACGGAGGCAATTACAATCAGCACTGCCGCGGCGCCTACCCATGCCGCACCGGCAATACCGACCGACGAACTCATTCCGGCAAGCACTACCAGCGCCACACCGAGGCTGGCACCGGAGCTTATGCCCAGAACGTAGGGGCCGGCCAGCGGATTGCGGAACAGTGTCTGCATCTGCAGACCGCTCACCGAGAGTGCCGCACCGGTGAGCAAAGCCACCACGGCCTTGATCAGGCGTATGTTGCGCACAATGAATGCTGTGGCATCGGGGCAGTCACCGCCGGTAAGAGCCGCCCACACGTCGGCAACGGGGAGGCTGACCGCACCGACGGAGAGATCCACACAGAACAGCACGGCGGTAAGCACCGACAGCATTATGAAAAGACAGGGGGTGATGCGTTTGGCCGACATGGACAGAATCATTTAAGTTGCTTGTAGTAGACCAGTTCCTCCGTCACCATTTCAGGATGAAAAATTTTCACCAGATCGCGCAGCAGAATGTCGGGATTGACAATGCCCGACTCGTAAAAGTCGTTTCCTCCGGCTGCATTGGTCCGTTTCGTGTTGTTGAATACCATTCCGTCGGCCACACATTTTGTGGCTGCCATACGCGGACACGCAGCCTTGAGCTCGTTGAGTGTCGTGACGTTTCCGGAATTGAGCCATACATCGGCCTGCGACGTGAGCAGGTAAGCTTCTTCCATGTCTATGGGCTTTGAAGAGTTACCGGTGTTGGTCTTATAAAGATAATCTCCACCGGCATCAGTCAGCAGTCTTACAAAATAGCTGTCCTTGGGCGGCATGAACCACGAGCTTCCATAGGGTGCATTGAGCATGACCTTGGGGGAGGGGAGAGCCTTGTCGGCCACCATCTGTTTCAATGCATTGTAGCGTTCGGGAATACCTGCAAACCGCTCTTCTCCCTTTTGTCTGTTGCCGGTCACTTCAGCCAAAGCCACAAGCCATTCGGCTTTTCCCAGCGGCGATTCCTCAAGGTAATCGCCCACGTACATGTAAGGGATGTGGAGCTCGGCAAGTTTCCGTTCCATGGGGTTGGCTCCGGTTACGCCATACAGCAGCACAATGTCCGGGCGCAGCGACATCAACAGCTCATAATTCACGTTACCTTCATATCCCACATCACCCATACTGTCGCGGTGGGCCTGAACATAGGGATTCGACACGTAGTCCAGACTGGAACCGCCGACAACCCGGCTCACTTCACCTATGGCATCAAGCATGGCTATGTGTGTCGACGACATGGCCACTATCCTGCGGGCATCCCCTTCAAGCACCTGGCCATCGAATCCGTCGGGAGCCTGCTCCCCGTCGCGGGCAATAAACAGCTTTGTGCACACGCTGTCGGCCCCTTGCCAGGGATTCCGTACCGTAAGTATGACGCTCTTGCTCCCTTCGGCACCTTTTATGTCGAATCCGGATGCATACGTCGGGGTGTATAGCGGCACGTTGAAATTGTCGGATGTGGATTTGCTTTTATGGCATCCGGTCAGAAGCAATGCCAACATAAGGGTGAGAGCTGTTGTTATTGTTGATTTCATATTGAGGTACACTTTGTTTCCGGGTAGTAATGTCAGAGATTTGTATCGGTAGTATTCTTACGTCCGGAAAGGAATTTCGGCGTGATACCGATGAAAAATTCAAAATTGATTCCGGGCATCGGACGGGATAGCACGGAGAGATAGTCTTCGTTGAAAAGATTGTTGACGGCAAGTTTGAGTTGCACGTCGATTGGGCGGAATGTCAGATTCTTTTCGAGCGAGACGTTGCTCATGAAGTATTTCGGCAGGTAGCCGGACAGCGTGCGGTCGTTGCTCGACATGGTGAAACGTTCCGAATAGTACGCCCATTTGTATAGGAACGCCCACGAACGCCATGTCAGGCGCCCTGTCACCGAGGCTGAATGCCTTGGCACATAGGGGAGCTGTTTTCCCACCGACTGGTCCGCCGCCGACATCTTTTCTCCCCGGTTGATGGACGGCGTCCATGAATAGGAGCCTGTTATGTCGAACACCCACTCATTCACCGGTTCGAAAGCAAGGTTAAGGCGGCTCTCCACCCCATAGGCATGCACGCTTTTTACATTGCGCGGCGAGAAAAATCCCTTGGTTGTGGGTAACCATATTATCCAGTCGTCGATGTATGAATCGAACCACGTGACGCTGCCGTCAATCGAGAACGGCACAGGTGCAGATCCGCCGGTGGTGAAGCTCACGCCTGCGTCATATGTCCATCCGCTTTCATTTTTCAGGTCGGGGTTGCCGCCCGGGAGGAAATATAGGTCGTTGAGTGTCGGGAATTTGTGATTGCGCGACACGGAGGCTTTCATCGTCACGTTCCCTTTGCGTGAAACAAGGCAGTCGATAAATAATGCCGGAATCACAGGCGCCCACTGCGAGCCGAACATATCCTCACGAAAAACGGCCGACAATCCGATGCGGTCGGTGGGCTGCCATTTGGCCGACACGGAGCCAGACAGCTCCACCCGTCCCTTGTCGTAGCCGATTATGGCCCTCTCGCCATCCTGTAGGATTATGTTCTTGTCCTCCGACCGCACAAAGTGCTGGTGAAACGACACATTCGCAGTGAAGTACCATCGGCGTGTGGGGCTGTATTCCCCTTCGGCCTGACCGTAGAATGTGTTGACTCGGCTGCGGGAGCGTGTCATCTGCGCCCAGTTGCCGGGAGCGGTTTCGCGGCTGTAGTCATACGCCATCTTTGTATGCACGTAGCCTCCGCGCAGACCGGTTTTCCAGCGCGACCTGTTGTGGTCCCACGAAAGGACTCCGCGGAAGGTCTGTTCCCGCTGCCGGTTTTCAAAGTCGGTCTCGTCGCCGTAGTCGGTGGTAAGCATCGGCAGCTCGCGGTTGGAGTTCACATACCAGGCGTTCAGTCCGAAACGGTCGCCACGGTTGGTGTTGTAGTACACTTCCTGCAGCAGGTGGAAATCCTTGAAGGCGCCCGAGCGGTTGCGTTCCGTAGGATGGTATTGGGCGATTATGTTATGGTTGTCGTCGTAAATGTTGATTTTTTTGTCGTGGTTGGTGTACTTGAAATCGTTGGGTGAGGAGGAATACACGGCCCTGGTCGACACGCTCCAGTGGTCATCGCCGAAGGTGAAGCGGCCAAACTCGTCGAATGTGCTGAACGACCCGATGCCCTGCACATATTGTGCGTTGATGCCTTCGGCCACGTCGGCCGTGGTGCCGAGTTTCACGAGGCCGCCGAGGCCACCACCGGTCTCGTTGACGCTCGAAGTGCCGTGCAGCAGTGAAGCCCTGTCAATGAAGTAGGAGGGGATGGTGGAGAAATCGGTCATGCCGAGCATAGGGTTGTTTATGCGCATGCCGTTCCACGTTACCTGTGTATGGCTTGGCGATGTCCCGCGGAATGCCACCGTGGAGAGTGTGGCGCGTCCGTAGCTTTTCACGAACACCGAAGAATTGTAGGTCAGGATGTCGGCCATCGACAGGGCGATGTTTTCTTTGAGTGCAAGCGAATCGAATGTGGTTTTCTGCACACCGATCTCTTTCATGGGGCGTTTGGCGCTGACCACCACCTCTCTCAGTCTGTGTGTCCGTCGGGTCATGTCCTGAGCCACTGTCGAGATGCATGATGCACAATGCACGATGATAATAATGCACGATGCACGATGCATGATGCACGATGCACGATGCACGATGCACGATGCACGATGCATGATGCATGATGCACGATGCACGATGCACGATGCACGATGCACGATGCACGATGCCATGCTGTGACGCAGCTTGTTCGTGTTCAGTAAATGCGGAAATCGAGATAAAAACATCGCAGTCTGTATTGGTGCAGTCATCGGCCTTGAAAGGTTGATTTCACGATGGCTGTTAAAATGCGAATGATGCGCTTGCAATCTTCCATCATGCTTTCGAATCCTTCAGTTGAGAGATAATCAGTTTCAAAAAGCAGTTCGAGCCAATATTCCGACTCGCTTGCTTCTTTCAGGGCTATATTCATTTTCGTCCCAAAATCAGCTTTACTTTGCCCACGTAAGGCCTCCTTAACATTTGCCCCAATGCTGGTGCCGCTACGGAGCAGCTGTTTGCATAACACGAACTCCCGTTTATTCTCGGTAAGATGCTGATAAAGCTTTATGCATCTGATTGCAAAGGCTTTGCTTTCAACCGCAATCAGGTTATCGTTATCCTCTTTCATTACATCATATTATTAATCGTGCATCGTGCATTGTGCATTATGAATCATTTAACTTTCCAGCAGAATGAGCCGGGGGTTATTCCGGCATAGAATTCATCGATAGGCTCACCTTCGGACGAGTAACGGTATATGATGCCCTGCTGCTGGTAGTCGATGGCGTCGGCAATATACACATCGCCGTTGTATGGGCTGACGGTCAAGGCGTAGTATCTGGTGTCGTGGCTTTTTATGAATGGCCGCACGGGTAGGCGGTTTGATGTTACGTCCATTTGCCACACATCATTGTTTATCCAGTAGAGCATGTCGCGGGTGCCGTTAAGCTGCAGCGATAATGGAGTGGAGCCGAGCTTGAAACGGAATTTGTGCTCTATGGTGAATGTCTCGGCATCAATTTTAAACAAGGCCGGGGCCTCGTAACCGTAGGGTGAGTCCTCATACCCTCCATCGGTCAGTACCCACAGCTTGCTGTAGCAGTCGAGAGCCACTGATTCGGGCTGTATGCCTACAGTAAGTTCATCCACCACGCGGTCGGTTTCAGTGTCGATTTTTATTATGCGGTTCTGATAACTCCAGCAGTTGCAGAACACATATTTGCCGTACTGCACCATCTGCTCGGTGGAGCCGTTGCCCATCTCCATCCCTGGCACGGTGATGTATCCTGTTACCGAATAGGTGGTGGGATTGACTATGAATATCCTGTTGTCCCACAGTTGGCTTACGTAGGCTTTCTGATTGCTGATGAAATGGATGTAGCGTGGAGAGGTGAGATTCTCGATGCGTCCAAGTTCCTTGAACGTGTCGGGGTCGATGGCAAAAATAACATGCGAGTTGTTCACGACTAACCATCCCTTGCCGTTATATATGGTCATGGAGTGGGCCACATCGCCAAGCTTCATGCCGTTGGCTCGGTAGAACACCTCGTTTTCCACGGTATTGGTTGCTGGATCGTAGTAGGAGAGGGTGGCGTTGCCGTATTGGAAGTTCCCTTCGTTCGTAATGAAAAGGCCGTCGCGGCTGGCGGTCAGCTCTTCGTCGATAGTGCCGTAGTCCCATTCCATGCAGCTCTGAAACAGAGCTGCAATGGACAGGACGGCAGATAAAAAGAAAAATTTATATAATCTCATTTGTTGTATTCAATCTGAGTTGCAACTGCATTCAGGCCGTAGATGTAGGCTACTCCGCTATCGAGAGGTCCTGAAAACGGCATACCTCGGTGGAGATTTCGCCCAGGGCACCGCTTGTGGCCTGTACTGCCACCTGCACCTTCACAAAGTCGATGAAGGCCAGGTTGGCCGGTGTGCCGTCGGCGTACATGGCATTTGAAATGCGGAATCCTGTGCGCTGGCTGTCGCCGGGTGCGGATTTGTCAAGAGCGTCGGAACCCACATTATCGGCATATCCCCATTCATATGGCGCGTTGTTCCAGAAGCCCGTTGTGGGGTCTGCAGAGTTCTTTGCGGAAATGCGTGTGCCGTAAAGGGTGTAGCTGGAGGCGGAGATCCACGCGGGATAATAGTAATCCTGTTTATGAAGCAGCGGGAGATACTTCACCGTACCGGTATTTCCCTCCGAATCCATCCATTCCACATCCATCCGGGGAGCTTCGGGACGGAAATATGTCACGTAATAATTCTGCAACGTGGTGCTTTTTCCGGTCTCGCTTCCTTTTAATTCATACCATTCGTCGTCGGGCAGTCCGTTGCCGTTAACGTCCTGCATCACCCACACTATGCCGGGTTCGTTGCTACCACCTTGCGCATTGAGGAAAGCGTTTCCTGCAACGGCGAAATCATACTCGCCGCCGGATGCTACTATGCTGTGGTCGAACCCTACAATAATATACCCGCCGAATGCACCGAGTGATACCAGCTTTTCGCCGGCCAGACGGGATTCTGCCCATGCGTTGGCTGCTTCAAGGGTACTTTCGTTCCCCATCATCCATCCCGGGCCGTTTTCTCCGATGAACTGTCCGGGTGCAGGCGTCCACTCGAACACGCGGGTGGAGTAGGGGGAGCTGCTGCCGGTGCGGGGACGCAGTCGATTCTGTTCGGAGGCTTCGACGCACACCACTTTCACCTGTGCGGTGACGCACGTGGAGACTGCCCGCGAGACATTGCGTGTCACCGGAATCATGGCGGCATCTTCGCCGGTGGTGATATTTACCTCCACGGTGTATTCTCCCGCTTTGTCGGGCGTGAATTTAAACATCTTGTCGTGGCATCCGGTGTCAGTGCCGTCAACGCTCCATTCGTATTCCGGATTGTCGATGTTTTCAACCACAGGCTGCAGGAACACGGGGCGCCCGGCGAATGTGAAGCGCGTGGTGGATGTCTGGAAATAGGAGGATGGAAGGAACATGGCGCTGCATGGCAGCGATTCAACCACTTCCACATCGAATTCTTTCGTGGCGGCGCCATCGGAATTTTCGGCTACAATGCGCACATGGTAGATGCCGGGGGTGGCCTCATGGAAGGTGTAGGAAAGTCCGTCACAAACATGCACATCGTTCACGTACCAGTTTACGCTGAAGTCTTCGGTGTCGGCATGCTGGATGTCTGGCGTGAACTCGTAATCGGTGTTGGCGGCCACTTTCAGGCCATCGTCGGGAAGCCGCAGAGAGATTACCGGAGGTGTGAGGTCGAGTACATCCACACGCAGCTCTTCCACGGCGGTGCCTGCCGGGTTTTCGGCGGTGATTGTCACATAGAATTCGCCTTGTTCGTTCCATACGGCGGTCCATTCCGTTCCGTAGCACACTACGCGGCCGTCGATGGTCCATGTTATGGTGGCGTCGCCGATGTTGCTGAATTCAGGGGCGATGGTGAGTTCGTGCCCGATTTTTACGGTGTACACTCCGTATTCGCTGTCGAGCGCAATCACGGGTTTCAGCCCTGATGCGTTCTCTATGACATCATCTTTGTTGCATGAGGATAATCCCGCTGCCAACAACAGGGTGAGCAGCAGACGTGTAAAATGGCTTATGAGGATTGAGTGTGAGGTGTGTGTGGCGATGTTTAAATGATGATGCATGGCCGGTGGTTGATGCGGAAGGCCGTGATTGCGTGTAACACCTCGTTTTCAGCTATGCTGTCGGCTTTGGAGGCCAAGGCTTCTTTACAGGCAACTCGATGTCCCGCGAGTGTTTGTAGTGGGTTGATGTCCTGATTAAATGATGGCAGGTTTTCTGACTTGTTCCTGCCTGTCGCGCCTTCTCACCTTGCGGCAATGGCATGTTGCGACCGGCATTACCGGAACTTACAGCAGCGGGTACTGTTGAGGATTCGCACCTCATTCCCTTTTGATGCCCGTTTGATTCCGGATTTTCGCCGGAATTGTGGGCAACCATTCCGGCTGTAAATTTACGGCTTTTTTCGGTAATACGCTAAAATTTTTGCGTTGGGAAGAAAAATAAACTATGGAGGATAGGTCTGTTAATAAATTCATGCGGCCGGACGATTGATTTCTATACAAAATGTATTATATTTGCCAGTTCTATGAAATACTAATTATTATTACGAAAAACCTTTGAAATGAAAACTGACCTAACATCGCAGATTAAACTTGACAGAGTGTCACGCCGTTATTATAGTCCGGCGAATGAGATTGAACTGGCAGCGGTGACCCGTGAGGAAAAAATCAATACTATGATTTTGGAGACAGCGGCCGAAGGCGCACGTTTCATAGCCGGCGAGATTGCCCGTTATGTGCAGCGTTTTGTGGCCGAGAAAGGCAAATGTGTGCTCGGGCTTGGAGTCGGAGCCGAGACATTGCCTGTGTATGCACATCTTATATCAATGGTCAAGGCCGGCGAGTTGAGCTTTGAGCATGTGGTGGTCTACAACATCGGAGAGTTTTTCCCACTCACCGAGGGTGGCCCGTCTACTTTGCGCCGCCTGCATGAGGTGCTTCTCGACCATGTGGATATTCGGCCTGAAAACATCCATTCCATCAACACTCATATCACTAAAGAGTCGATGTTCGAGTATTGCCGCGCATACGATGATGAGATTGATGCCGATGGCGGCCTTGACGTGGTGGTCTGCCAGATGGGCAAGAACGGCTCGCTGGCGTTCAATGAACCCGGAAGCCCAGTCACTACGCTGAGCCGGCTTGTGCTGCTGGGTAATGACGCACGCCACACCATAGCTTCGGAATATAATGTGGACGATGTGCCGACAACGGCTGTCACACTTGGAATAGAAAACATACTGCGCAGCCGCCGCATATTGACTATGGCTTGGGGTGAGGCTTCGGCATCGATTGTTGCCAAGGCTGTGGAGGGTGATTCCTCCCCGGCTGTCCCGGCTTCGTTGCTGCAGGGACACCGCCATGTGAAGCTTGTGATCGATCTGCCTGCCGCCGATTCGCTCACCCGCATCATACATCCGTGGAAAGTGACTTCGTGCGAATGGACCGACAAACTCATACGCCGCGCCATTGTGTGGCTGTGCCATCTCACTGGCAAACCGATTCTTAAGCTTACTGATAAGGATTACAACGACGCCGGACTGAGTGAGCTGTTGGCTATCTACGGCTCGGCATATAATGTAAACATCAAGATTTTCAATGATCTTCAGCACACCATAACCGGCTGGCCCGGCGGAAAACCGAATGCCGACGACACTTACCGTCCGGAGCGTGCACTGCCGTTTCCGAAACGGGTGCTTGTGTTCTCGCCGCATCCCGACGATGATGTCATTTCGATGGGCGGAACTCTGAAACGCCTTGTCGACCAGCTCCATGATGTGCATGTGGCCTATGAGACTTCGGGCAACATCGCTGTGGGCGATGAGGATATGACCCGTTATATCATGCTGATGGACAGCATTGCCGACCGTTTCGGCATCGACACCCCGGCTTATGCTGGGAAGAGCGAGGAGATTCATCAGTTCCTGGCAACCAAGGTGGCCGGTTCGGTGGATATTCCCGATGTGCGTTATCTGAAAGCGAAGATTCGTCAGGCTGAGGCGCGCATAGCATGTGCATATATAGGTGTGAAACCTGAGAATGTGCATTTCCTGAATCTTCCGTTCTACGAGACCGGTACCATTAAGAAGGGTGATTTGTCGGAGGCTGATGTGGAGATTGTGAAAAATCTTATCAGCACTGTCAAGCCTCACCAGATTTTTGTGGCCGGCGACCTCGCCGATCCTCATGGCACACATAAGGTTTGCACGGATGCCGTTCTCGCTGCTATCGATGAACTGAAAGGGGAGGACTGGATGCGCGACTGCCGCGTGTGGATGTACCGTGGCGCATGGGCCGAATGGGAAATCGACCATATCGAGATGGCTGTGCCCATCTCCCCTGAAGAGCTGCGCTTCAAACGTAATTCCATCCTCAAGCACCAGAGCCAGATGGAGAACGCTCCGTTCCTGGGCGACGACGACCGCCTGTTCTGGCAGCGTGCCGAGGAGCGCAACCGTGCCACAGCCAGCCTCTACGAGAGTCTCGGCCTGGCCTCTTACGAAGCTATCGAGGCGTTTGTGGAGTACCATCCTCTATAACGCGGGCATAGGTTGTTTGCCCCAACAATCCTCCCTAAACCATGAGGGAGGCACTGGTTTTAGAAATCAAAAAAAATCGCAATCTCTTGCCAAGAGATTGCGATTTTTCATAGTACGCTAATATATAAGCATATGCAAATCCGGAAATCTGACAGCCATTAAACAACGGTAGAAATTTGCATGAAATTTTCATATCTCTTACCCATCGCCAGAACGTCTCTGAGCAAAGAAAACCTCCTCATAGTTTGATAATTCCCTCTAATTGTAGTAACTTTGGCAAATGAAAATCGCAATCTCTTGGCAAGAGATTTTAATTTTCAGCATAGCCTATTTGCTTGAAAATGTGCATATTGGGCTTAAATATTAACGTCGGCGACTTTATTTCTGCGGATACGTCCGCGAAATAGAGGACTCGCTGTATTGCCTGAAAATTACGAACTTACATTTTTGCTCAATTACGCAGTGACTTCGTCTGACGAATCGCCGGTGTTCCGCCTGGATGTGGATGTTACGGGTAAGCCTCCCTACTATTCCGCAGCCCTTTCGGCTTTGCGCCGTAAGGTAGGAGCAGACGTTCTGCCCGTGGAGGAGGTCAATCCCGAGCTGATTGACGGCTATGTACGTTCGCTCTTTTCAGCCGGGGTGTCAAAAAACTCGGTCAGCTCGTATCTGCGGGCCATCCGCTCGCTGTATAACAAGCAGATGAAACTCTCGGCACTTCCGCGCACAGATGCGTTCAGCTGCGCCACCGATCTGATTGACCGCGCTGCGTCGGCACGGGTCAGGGCCACACGCTCTACGTTGCCGCGTCAGCGTTCCGATGCCCGCTTCTGGCGCGTTGTGCGCAACAGCCGCTTCGCCGACCGCGACGTCATCCGCAGCCTTGTGGCTTCTGTCGCAGCCGATGCCGATGTGTTCATGCCCGATGCGGTGCTCTATCGTCGCAACCGCACCGGCAAACTGAAAAAGACCCCCGACCGCCTTCTCCGCCCTCTGCTGTTCGTGCGCCTATCGGCCTCCGAGGCCGACCGTTTGCAGCGCCTAATGGGCTATGGGGCCACTATATTTTTCACCCGGAACGGCAACCGCAAATCATATTCGGCCATTTCCAACCGCGAGATGGCCAATTTCTCGCTCGCGGTAGGCACCGGCCTCGGCGAGCTTGAGGAATACACCGATCACCGTGCCTTTGCCAAAGGGCAGCGCATCCGCGTGGTGGGGCACCCGCTGTTCGATGGCCTGGTAGGGGAGATCGATGCCGACAGCCCCGCCGACGAGCTTAACGTGAAAGTGGTGCTCCGAGGGGGAGGGCTGGTGTTCGTTACCGATAAGATTCACCGCAGTCAGATGGAGGTGATAGAATGAACCGCATGGACTTTGAAGTGATGCCCTGTGTGCCCGACGGCATATGGCTCACCGTAACCGACGCTGAGATTGATGCGGCCGCACCCGATGTGCTCGTCGCCTTGTGGCAGATGTATTCGTTTCTCCTCGACCACGGCCTCACCTACGATGCCGACTGTGATGCCCCCTCGCCGGCGCTCTGTCGCCGCCGTCTGGAGCGCATCGCCGCTCTTCTCGCAAGCTCCGGTAAAGAGCCGGTAGCCACAGGCGTAAGCGAATCGGTCCGCAGCTTTTGTCTGTCGTGCGCGCGTCTTGACGCGCTCCAGCCTGCCGAGCTGGCCATCCTCGCCGACCGCCATTTCCGCCTTTACGCAGCTGCCGCTTCTTCAGCATCCACTTCACCGGCCGATATGTTCGCGCTGCTCCATCTGCGCAACCGTCTGCTCGACCGCCTGCCGCGCCTGGCCGCCCGTTATGAAGAGTTTGACCTCGCGAACCAGACCGAGGAGCGCCTCTGGCAGCTCTGCGCATCGCCCGCAAGCCCCGTCTCCCCGGAGGCAGCCGACATTCTGCTCTACCTCTATTTCCCGCTCACACGCCTGTGGTGGGCGCTCCTCCCTCCCGCTGCCTGATGGCCGGAGCATCAACTCCTCCGCAAAAACTTTTAGCAAATGAAACAGAAATACAACATAGCGGTGGCCGGGACGGGCTACGTGGGGATGAGCA
>OHCW01000705.1_pt1 | contig 17475 bp, 17 predicted proteins | sample 1566781 | NCBI WGS metagenome assembly OHCW01 (sample SAMEA3879590, study PRJEB24766) | human gut metagenome | biome: human-associated habitat; feature: feces | place: USA | collected 1985/1987 | reverse complement strand
TCCAGCCGCAACGATACAGTTTTTCCCGATGGTCACTCCGCCACAGATCGTCGCGCTCGAACAGATCCAGCTTCCGCTTCCGATGTGGATCGGCTTTGCATACTCAAGGTCATGGAAACCGTCCGGATACTGCTGCGGCAGACGCTCATCGGAGAGGAACGGATGGCACGGTGTCGCAATCGTCACGTTTGCGCCTACCCACACACCGTCTTCCAGCGTAATCGGTGCACAATCCAGAAACGTGCATTTATAGTTGACAAAACAGCCTTTTCCAAAGTGGATATTGACACCGTATTCACAGTAAAACGGTGCAAAATTGCTGCCCCGCCATCCTTTGCGGATGGAATCATTTTTTCCAGAAGACGCTGCTTTCTTTTCTTCATCCACAGCGGTGTGCGGTTGAATTTATCACAGGTTTCCATCCCAAACGAATGGTATTTTTCCAGATCTTTGCTGTCGGCATTGTAGAGTCTGCCGGCTTTCATTCTTTCCCAGTTATTCATGTCTGTTTCTCCTTTTTTGGGATCGCGTACCTTATTCTTCTTTCTCCAGAAATGTCTGCACATTTTCTTTTGTAACTTTCTGATATGCGCGATATATATATTTATAATTTTTAAACGGATTTGGATTATTTTCATCCTCTGTAGCAATCGAAAATGCAAGATTTGCCATTGCTGCTGCCTGCCCTTCTTTATCATTATATACGGTTGCTGCAAGTGTTCCGTCTTTTACCGCTTCAAGCCCTTCTTTTGTCCCATCTATTCCAAAAAATACCGGCCGGTTTGTTTCCGTATACCCGAGCTTTTCATAAGCATCCATAGCACCGAGTGCCATTGCATCATTATTGGCAAGAACAACTTCCATCCGGTTGTTATATTGTCCGATCAGCTGCATCATACGGTTCTGTGCCTGCACACGATTCCAGTTTGCAATCTGATAACTCAGTTTTTCCAGTGCAATCCCCTGTTCTTTCAGGCTCTCCGCAACGCTTTCCGTTCTAATAATGGCATCCTGATGCCCCATTTCCCCCTCAAGTATCACATACTGGATCTTTCCATCATGATTACGGTCCACATCCGGATGTTCTTTGATATAATCTGCTGCAAGCTGTCCCTGCATCTGTCCGGATTGTTTTGCTTCTGCTCCGACATAATATAACTGATCCCACTGCATCAGGTCTTCTTCCACAGGTTCCCTGTTAAAAAATATAATGGGAATATCGTGTTCCTGCGCGGCTGTAATGATCTGCGACGGATCCGTCCGGTCTGCCAGATTGACGCACAGAATATCACAGCCATTGCCGATCATTTCCTGCACCTGATCGTCCTGCGTTCTCTGCGAATTTGCAGCATCCATAATGGTCAGACTGATATCATATCCCCTTTTTTCCAGTGTCCTGCATTCCCTTTTAAAATTTTCCAGAAGTTCCCCCAGAAAGGTATCTCTCTGGTCATAACATGCGACACCAATATAAATCTGTTTCGGTATTTCCTTTTTTTCGCTTCCACATGCACCATACAAAAGAATTCCCATCAGACCAATTAATGCCATAGCGTTTTTTATTTTTCTTTTATCCATGATAACCTCTGATTTTACCGGCTGATTGTAAACAGCAGATTCCGGTTCTCCTCCGAAAAAAGATTCTCCCGCGTGAGAACGGTATATGTAATCTGCCGGTCTTTCATTTTATAGAAAAAATTATGTCGTTTTTTAATAAGCTCTGCAACGCTTTCATAGCCTGCGTCAAACTCATCCGGAGCAACCAGACATTGTGCCCATCCTGCATCCAGATAATAAACTGCCTCCGTTGAATTTCCAATTCCATAGAGTACCGCCCCATACAGGTCATTATCCTTTGCCGCCTCCCCGGCTTCCACAAAGCTTGCATTATCCAAAGCCATCACGATATCCACCCTTCTTTGTGTCTGTAAATTGATTTTCTCTTTCGAATCATTTTCTTTTGATACAGACCATAAAATTTCTGCGCCACTCCCCTTTAATGTATCGCAAATCCCCTTCATTCTTTTTATCACTGCTTCTGAAGTGGCATGCTGCGAATAGATCCCAATCTTCTTCCCGATCAGATTTCCACGGTAATTTTCCAGAAGCTTTTGGGCAAGATCCGCACCCATATGGTAATGATCAGGTTCTATTGTATGCAATCCGGACGGTTCTTCGGGAAATGTATCTCCCACGGCCATTATAGGAACACTTTTTTCCAGCTGTTTTAGCTTTTGCTGCCCATCCCGGTTTGCAATCGGTTTTACGATCACCGCATCTGCTCCTTTTGCAATTTCCTGATTCATAATCTCAATCTCATCATTGGCGGTTTCCATATTCCCGTGCTGCCATTTTCAGTCCGTATTTAAACGCTGACCACTCGCTCTCATCCACATCCGGTATGATCACCGCAATTGTTTCTGGATCATGGCCGTTTTGCTTATAGATGATAAAGCCGAGAACCAAAATCACGAGAATTCCCAGAACTGCCTCTATTATCACAAATGTTTTTTTCCCATGTTTCATTTTAAGAATCCTCCGGCATATGGTGTTCCTCAAATTTCCTGCAGTTTTCCTCACTGTAAACAATCTCTGGGATGATAACTGTCACTGTCGTTCCCTCATCCAGTTCACTTTCTATCTGAAGTCCGTATGGTTCTCCAAACAATAACCGGAGCCGGTTATTTACATTTACAAGCCCGACTCCGGAGCCTTTTTTATGTACACGGTTTGTATCCTTTAATAACAGGTCAATCTCCTCTTCCGGAATCCCCATTCCGTTATCCGATACCTGCATAAAGATATTTTCTTGTTCTTTCCATCCGCGAATGAGGATTTTTCCGCAGTCATCCATCTCCCTTACGCCGTAATTGATCGCATTTTCAAGGATCGGCTGCAGCACAAGTTTCACGATACAATCATCCAGAATATCCGGACGGATATCAAATACAACTTCAAACTTATTTTTATACCGCACTTTTTGTATATTAACATAACTTTGCGCGTGCTGCAGTTCATCCCTTATGCGGATAACCGTATGTCCTTTTGAAAGGCTGATCCGGAAAAGCTTTGCCAGCTGCGTGATCATAAAGGCAGCTTCCTCATTTTTACCGCTCTCTATCATCCAGGTGATGGAGTCTAATGTATTGTATAAAAAATGCGGGTTGATCTGGCTTTGCAGCACATCAAATTCGCTTTTTCTTCTTTCATTCTGTTCCCATATGACTTTTTTCATCAGTTCGGAATTCTGCCGGTAGGATTCCTGAATGGATTGTCCCAGATGCCGGATCTCTGTTGAGCCTCCGATTGCAATCTTTTCTTCTTTTCCTTCCTGATATTCACGCACCGAGTGATCCAGTTTCATAATCGGCCGCGATATCCGCACGGAAATGATGCGGTTTACAAATACAAGCATCATTGCCATAAGCAGTAAAATAAGCAGGACAAACTGCTTTACATCGGCCATCTTATTTGTGAATATTTCATACGGCATAACACAGACCAGGCGCCATCCTGTATAACTGATTGCACCCACCATAACTTTTCTGTGGTTTTTTCCCAAATATTCATCGTAAATTTTTTCTTTGGACGAAGCTGCCTTTACGCTGCTTTCTGTATTCATGCCATTGTCAATTCTTGCCTGATGCGGATGATAAATAATATTTCCCTCACCATCACACAGATAAAAATACGGTCCTCTTCCTGACGTATTGATCCGTTCCATCATACGTGAAATCCCGGAATAGTCCATATCCACAAGCAGCACCCCCAACTGTGTATCTGTCCCATTCGTAAGTTCCACGACACGGCTGGAAGAAATCACCCAGTAATACCGACAGGTACCGTCATCAAATAAATTCTGTACATGGGGTGTGGAAAAATGGATATTCTCCATACGTGTTTTTGCCTGCATAAACCATCCCTGTCTGGTCACATCCGGTTCTTCTTTCTGGGCAACAACCGGCTCTGCTGCCATAAGGCTTCCGTATCCATTATATATAGCAATGCTCCTTAAGTTCTCTTTATTTGCCTCATATAAAAGATTTAACCCTTTGTGGATGGATTCGTTCTGTTCCCGGATATCGTTTTCCTTTATAACATCATAATATGCGGCATCCGATACCTGCCTCATATTCACAAGATAATTTTCTATGGAATCCACCGTCTGATCCATAATCTTTCGGTTATTATCCACAATATTCTGCTGTGTGATCCCCGAAAATCTCCAATATACCATCATGCCCATACAAACCATAATTAAGGTTGATATTACAGAAAATGCAACCATGATGGTTGACTGGATATCTCCCGGTTTATTTTTCATTTTTTTCATATGCTGTCCTGTATTTTGAAGGGGATACCCCAAACTGTCTTTTAAACACATAACTAAAGTAATTTGGATCGGAATATCCCACACTCTTTACAATCATATAACTTTTTTCCGCGGTTTCCACAAGCATGCGTGCCGCCTTATCCATACGGTATTCCGTCAGGTATCCGACAAAAGAATTCCCTGTTTCTTTTTTGAACATGCTTGAAAAATAAGAATTTGACACGCCCAGTTCTTTACAGATATCGTCAAGCCCTAAATCTTCCTGCTGATAATTGTCGTGCACATATTCTTTTGCCCTCCCGATCAGGGATTTCTTGGAATGATACCGGGCATCTGCCATGTCATCATGCAGCATACAGCAGAATTTTAAAAGCCATTTCTGCAAAACCTGCGGTTCTAAATTACACAGTTCATTATACAAAGAACCGATACCTCCCGGTATTTTTGTGGTATCCATTTCATTGTTGACCATAAAATGATACAGTTCGCCAATGAGTTCCATAACTGCCACATGATATTTTTCCAATGATTTCAGGTCAAGGAAATTATGCTGCATGTAAACTTCTATGGCATTTGCAATATCTTCATTTTCTCCAAGGCAGATCTTTTTGAACACATTGGACAGTTCTGTTTTCTCTCCGGCATCCCTTTGGATTTTTCTCTGTGGAACAATCTCTTTTAAATTTATCGCCCGGTTGCTTCCATATAAAACACGATAGGAAACCGCTTCCCTGGCGCTTTGATACGATGCTGCAATCTTTGCAATGTGCCCACATACCTGACCGATCCCTATGGTTACTTTTGCCCCCATAATATGATGGATATATTTACAGAAACGGTCACAGGCATCCGTCAGTTCTGAAATTTCTTCCTCACTTTTTAACTGCATAATCATAATGGTATCCCCAAGATAGCGAAAACGCTTCGCGTTCCATTTTTCCCCGAGGTTCTCCCCTGCCTGCCGGTCTACCGATACCGAAAGCAGCCGTATATCCATGCCCTCCGGAACCTGACTTGCCGATGTGTGTATGATCAGGCAGCAATACCACGGGCCTGCAAAAGCAATCTGGTAATCCTTAAAATAATGCGGCATCTCCTCTTCCGGAATACGTCCTTCAATAAGCGTTGTATACAAATTCGCCTGCAGCATCGGAAGGGAATCCGCATAATATTTTTTCAAAAGATCCGTATTTCTTTTTTCACTGATCTCATAGTCCAGTTTCTCTTTCAGACGCTTAAACACTTCTGTTATTTCAACAGCATTGAGCGGCTTTAAAATATATTCCTCGATTTCAAGATGCACGGCTTCTTTTGCATATTCAAAATCATCAAATCCGGTAAAAAGCAGAATTTTTGTTGCCGGATACTTTGCTTTTATATGCGCACACAATTCCAGCCCGTCCATATACGGCATCCGGATGTCCGTCATAACAACATCCGGCTGCATTTCTTCAAGCATGTCCATTGCTTTAAATCCGTTGTTTGCATGCCCGGTAACCTGAAAGCCGAGTTCCTCCCATTTGACTTTTTTAACGATGGCTTCAATGACTTCTTCTTCATCATCCACCAGCAATAATGTATACATACCTCTTCCCCCATGTTATTTTATTTATTATAGCAATTTGTCCAGATAAAGTAAAACCTTTCCAACATAAAACAGAGATGCCCTGCATGTTTCATGCATCACCGGCATCCCTGCTTTTTCATTATAGAGGAGAGTATATGTTTTATTTTTTCTGAACGTATTTCAGACAATCCAGTGTTACTGCAACAAGGATGATAATACCTGAGAATACGAACTGGAGGTTGGTATCAATACCCAGTATTGTGAGGGAGTATGTTAATGCTGTAAAGATACATACACCGGTAACAACACCGGAAATCTTACCAATACCACCGGTAAATGATACACCACCGACAACGCAGGCTGCAATGGCATCCATATCCCAGCCCTGTCCATAAGCGGCGGAACCGGATCCAACCATTCGGGTACATTCAAGCCAGGAACCGAATCCGTAAAGGATACCGGCCATAATAAATGCACCAAGTGTTACTGCAAATACAGAGATACCTGAAACTGCTGCTGCCTCCGGATTTCCTCCGACTGCATAAAGATTTTTACCAAAGGTTGTTTTGTTCCAGATAAACCATACAATGACAATTGCTGCAACTGCCCAGAGAATGATGGTCGGGAATCCATTGACTTTTGGAATTACCATATTCGGAATGGTCGGCTCGATCGCTCCGAAGGAAACACCTTTTGTCGCATAGGTTACCAGACCAAAAATGACAAGCATGTTTGCCATGGTCGATATAAACGGATGCATCTTGAATTTCGCTGTAAAAAATCCGGCTATACTGGTAAAGAACGTACATAATACAATACATGCTACCAGTGCAAGAACGACTCTTGCCGGTGTCGGTACTTTCGTAAAATCAAAGATGTGTCCGAACACACCACCTGTATTTACACCCTGATGCATGATAATGGTTGCGGTTGTCATTCCCATACCAACCATTCGTCCAACGGAAAGATCCGTTCCGGTAAGAAGAATGAGTCCTGCAACTCCAAGTGCCAAGAACATTCTTGGCGATGCCTGCTGGAGAATATTTAAGATATTGTTATAGGTAAGCAGCGGCGTTCCTTTTTTGATTGGAGTTATGATACATAACGCAACAAAAATAAGAATGATCGCGATGTAGAGTCCATTCTGTAAAAGGAATGTTCTCCGGTTAAATGTATACTTATAATTTTCCCATTTCTGTGCCTGATTTTCTGCAAATGTGAATTTGGACAACCGGAGCAGATCAATCAGATGATACTTGTAACTGTACGCATCATGCTTCCGGTCTTTGATCCTCTGATACTCTTTTTCCAGTTCAATCTTTTCATTGGAAACACGGTTCTTATATACATAATTTTCTTCTTTGACCTCTGCCTGGGCGGAAATCTTTGCCAGAGTTTCTTTGTGTTCCTTTTCAATCTTTGCAAGTCTCTGCTGATGCTCCTGCAGTGCCTGTTCCTTTTCCGCTATACAACTTGCCTTAACTGCATTATAATATTTGTCAAAATTATTTTTGAGATAATTTTCTGCTTTCCCGATCAGTTTTGCGATCTGGTCTTTGTTCTGTGCCTCTACCGCTTTTGCCTGTTCAAGCTCCTTCTGGCAGGATGCAATCTCAGAATCTTTTTCCCCTTTGGAAAGTGTTTTATCTCTTTTTACGTTTTCGATCATGCTCTGGTACATGATTATTTTTGCCGTACCATCTTTTCTGAGTTCATCAATCTCTTTTTGTATTTTTCCGACATATTCCTCAATCGGCTGACGCAGTGTTTTTTCCTGCTCCGCTGTAAGAATCTTGCTATTTGCCATATCTGTCCCCCCTGCCTATAAATATTTCGCGCTGAGGCGAAGTAATTCTTCCTGATTCGTTTCCTTTGTATTGACAATGCCCGCAAGCCGTCCGTTCGACATGACACCGATCCGGTTTGTAATACCAAGGATTTCCGGCATCTCAGAAGAAACCACGATAATGGTCTTTCCCTGTTTTGCCATCTGTATGATCAGGTCATAAATTTCATATTTTGCGCCGACATCAATTCCTCTTGTCGGTTCATCCATCATAAACACCTTCGGTCCACGCTCGAGCCACTTTCCAAAAATAACCTTCTGCTGGTTTCCTCCGGAAAGACTTGAAATCATATCGTTTGGTCCCAGACATTTGGTATGCATGACTTTAATTTCATTTGCGGTAGCCTTTGTCATTTTCGGTTCTGAAAGTGCCGCGCCTTTTTTATATGCATTAAGATTTGCAATAGTTGTATTAAATGTAAGATTCCCTTTCAGGAATAATCCATTTGCCTTCCGTTCTTCCGTAATAAGCGCGAATCCATAATCCATTGCCTCTTTTGCACAACTGAAATTCATAAGCTTATGGTTCAGATAAACACGGCCTGCGGCTCTTGTGCGGATACCGAATATGGTTTCCAGCAATTCTGTCCGTCCGGCTCCCACAAGGCCATATAAGCCAAAAATCTCCCCTTCACGGACATCAAATGTAACATCCTGTAAATACGGCTCATATTTTGTGGACAAATGCTGGATTGATAAAATAACATCTTTCGGCTGATTATCCACCGGTGGAAAACGGTTTTCCAGCACACGGCCTACCATTGCAGTAATCAGTTCATTCATATTTGTTTCTTTTGCACTTTTTGTCATGACCAGATTTCCATCCCGGAGTACGGAAATATCATCACAGATCTCAAATATTTCATCCATTTTATGGGAAATATAAATAAGGGAGATGCCCTGGTCACGAAGCATCCGCATCATATCAAAAAGTTTATCCACTTCCTGTACGGTAAGTGATGATGTTGGCTCATCTAATACGATTACTTTCGAATTATATGAGATCGCCTTTGCAATTTCACACATCTGCCGCTGGGAAACGGACATATTTCTCATCGGCTGATCCAGATTCACCGTCATTCCCAGTTTCCGGAATAATTCCGAGGCTTCATTTTTCATTCTTCCCTCATCGATCATCCCAAGGGAATTTACCGGGTATCTGCCAAGAAAGAGATTATCCACAACATTTCTCTCCAGACACTGGTTTAACTCCTGATGCACCATTGCAATCCCATTTTCAAGTGCATCCTTCGGACCGGAAAAATTCACTTCTTTTCCGTCAAGGTATATAGTTCCTTCGTCTTTCTGATAAGTTCCAAAAAGACATTTCATCATTGTTGACTTACCGGCACCATTTTCTCCCATAAGTCCCATAACTGTTCCTTTTCTCACATCAAGGTTGATATGATCAAGTACTCTGTTGCGGCCAAATGATTTACTCATGCCACGTATCGATAAGATAATATCTTTGCTCTGATCCCCCATACTATCCGCTCCTATCCTTTTGTTTTCGGGGAGAGAACCAGTATTTCTCCCCCCGAAGTTAAGTTGTTTTACTGATTTAAAAGAGCTGTGTAAGAAGCTGCATTATCTGTTTTCACCATGTTGATGGCAAAAGCATCGTACTGTCCCGGATTGCCCAGACGGTTTGTGATATTAGACTCTGTCTGTCCGTCACCACCAATGTACTCAACATCCAGATTTAAAAGGTCATCATACTTCTGTAACAGCGGCTGATAGGTAGAACTTAAGAAGTTATCAGAAGCATTGTAAATATTCAGCCATACCTTCTTTGTCGGATGGGCAGATGCATCTAACTGTTTGGATACCGGTTCCCATACAACGGTAGAATCTGTAAAATCTTTGTAATTATCAGCGGTTACTGCCACGTTCAGGGAATAGTAAGATCTCTCGTCTTCTTTGTATACATAAACGTCACTGCTTAATACATTTCCTGCATCGTCTGCAGTTCCGATACCCGTGTCAACATCTACACCATCCAGTGCATTTCTAAGAACACGCAGTGTCAGGTATGCCTGTACGTCTGCATGCTGGCTGATCGTTCCACCGTAGCCTTCTGCAATTGCTGCAACCGCATCGCTGTTTGCATCATATCCGAATGTCGGTACACCGTTATCCTTTGACCATGCATTAAACATTGACATTCCCATTCCATCATTGTTGGATACAACGACATCAATGGAATCCCCGAAAGAAGATGACCATGTACCAATTGCATTGCCGGCTGTTGCTGCATCCCATGTAGCACCTGCTGAGTTTTTCATTTCCTGGGAAGCAAGTTCACGGATCACATAGGTTTTTCCACCTACTTCAATGCTTCCGTCCTGAACCTGTGATGCTTTTCCATCGGTATTGGTTCCTGCCGGTGCACTGTCTGCCTCGCCGTTTTTATCCACTGCTGTTCCAAGTGCTTTTCTGACACCTCTTGTACGGGCAATGGAATCATTGTGACCGATATCACCGATTGCTAAAACATAGCCGATCACGCCATCTCCGTTACGGTCAATCTTGTCAATATTTTTCTCGATGTAATCTTTTACCATGGTACCCTGAAGTTCTGCACCCTGATTTGCATCAAACCCTACATAATAAGTATCTTTGTTAAAATTGAGTGCTGTCATATCAAGCTCTCCTGTAGAACTGTTTGACGGCTGACGGTTAAACCATACCAATGGTTTATCCTTGTTTGCGACAGTTGAGGTAGAAGTGCCTCCCCCTGTATTGCCTGCCTGTGTGCCACCGCCGTTGTTTCCCCCATCGGCTCCGCATGCTGCGGTTGAAAGTGCAAGTACCGCCATCATCATAATTGCAACAATTTTCTTTTTCATAAGAATTTCCCCCTTCTTGTTTTGTTTGTAATGCTAGTATACGGGATTTTTATCTCATAAACTATAGAATATTTTTTGGTTCACATTAAAAATTTTCATATTTTTCCGTTATTTGTTCAATTTTTTCATATTTTTTCTTTGCCATTCCGTCACTTTGCCGTTGATTTATACTAAAAAAAGCCATCTTTCTTTACAAAGATGGCTTTTTAAATCTTTTATAAAAGGCTCTGTTATCATTGTTCCAGAATCACATGCCACGCCTCACACAGCCGTTCCAGCGACCACGCGGCATTTGCCGGACTTGTGGATGGAAGCACCATCGCTTCGATCCCCGTGACCGGAAACTGGTATCTTTTATAAAGCTGTCCTGCCTTGTTTCCGTTTGCATAAATACGTGTTATGTTCGTTTTTTCCAGAATCATGCCAATATCCGTTGGCTGTACATTTTTAATACTGCTGTCGCTTGAGCCTTTGATGTCACAGCTTTGGATCACATCCCACAGGGCAATCCGGTGGGCAAGAAGCATTGCTTTTTTCTCCTCAATTGTATCCGGAACCGGCTCCTTTAAAAGTGTTGCAAGCACTTTCCAGAAACGGTTCTGTTTGTGCCCGTAATAAAAATTGTTTTCTCTTGATTTGACGGACGGCAGGGTTCCTAATATGAGGATTTCGGAAGCTTTGTCGTACACCGGCTCAAACGAATGGACAATGTGTTCATATTCCATGGAATTCTCCTTTTAAAGTTACCACCCTATCCGTATCCATCTTACTGCTTATCCTTCTCTAAGATCTGGTCAATCGCAGCTGTCACCTTTTTGTAAACTTCATCACTCGTGATTCCGCCCATGATCGGATCTCCGACAATGTTGCCATTACGGTCAACGAGAACTGTCGTTGGAAATGCCATAATATTTGTTGCGTATTTACCGGCCTCACTGTCCGAATCAAGGGAAAGGTTGGTATAGTCTGCTCCCTGTTTTTTCAGGATGCTTTTTGCTTCCGCAATTCCCTCTTTGTTACCATCGAGTGAATCCGTGTTTACGCCAATGACCTGACCGCCCTTTGCCTTCAGTTCTTCATTTAATTTGTTGAGTGCCGGAAGTTCCTCCACACATGGCGTGCATCCATTAAACCAGAAATTAACAACCGTTACCGCATTCTGTGAAAAAATGCTGCTGTCCACCTTATTTCCATCCAGATCCTTCGCCTGAAAAGACGGAAAGACGGATGTTTCTGCATTCGCGCTTTGGGCGCCGGAATTTTCTGTTCCCATCTGCGCGGTAAGTTCCGTTACCTGATCCTCGATTTTCTTAATCTCTTCGATATCCTTATCCAGCTTTTTCAGGTCTGCCTCCGAAAACTGGTCCTTCACATGATCCAGCTGTGTCTCCAGAAACGTTCCATAATTTTGTTCTCCTGCGTCTGCAGCTTTGTTTTTGTCAATGTTATTAAAAACCGTATTCCACAATTCCTGATGTTTCGCAATAATGGCATTTTCCTTTTCGTACAGTTTGTTGAGTTCTGCATTACCAGCCCCTGTATCTTCCGCAGACTGTGCCTGCGTTTCCGTCACAGTGCTGCCTTTTTCCGAGGCATTGCCACAAGCGGCAAGTCCAAATACCAGAGTCATAACCAGTAACATTACTGTAAGTTTTTTCATTTTAATTATTCTCCTTCTTCTTTTTTGATTTTTCTGCAAATCCATACTTATAACTGATTGCCTCTACCGGACATTCCTTCACACATGCTCCGCAGCGTATACATTCCGTATGATTTAGATGCCGGACCACATCCACATCCATTTTACAGACACCGGCACATTTGCCGCAAGATACACATTTACCGGTATCTATATGCATCTGTAAAAGAGATACTTTATTAAAAAGCGCATAGACTGCGCCAAGCGGACAGATCCATTTGCAGAACGGGCGATAAAACATAAGGCTTAACAACACGACCGCAACCAGTATTCCGGCCTTCCATGTAAACAGCTTTCCCAATGCCGCACGGATGCCTGCATTTGCAATCGAAAGTGGAAGTGCCCCCTCTAATACTCCCTGTGGACAGAGGTATTTGCAAAAAAATGGGTCCCCCATTCCCAGCTGGTTCGTCACCAATATAGGAAGCAGAATAACGAAAACCAAAAGAATTCCATATTTGATAAACCGAAGCGGCTTTAACTTCCGGGTGGATATTTTTTTAAATGGAATCTTATGCAAAAGTTCCTGGAACCATCCAAACGGACACAAAAAACCACACACAGACCGTCTTTGCATTACCACGGTAGATCTCTCCCTTAAAAAAATTCGGCAGATGAATATTCGTAAGAATCGTTGCCACAGCCTGAATCCACCCACGGACATGTGCAAGAACATGTGATGCCTTATGCTTTTTTTTATCCAATGCCAACACACTCCAGACATAATTTAATTGCTTTGGAGAGTACCGTGGCTGCCTCTCCACGCATCGCGCCATAACAAACCATAAGCATTGCTGCTGCAAGGAGCAGCAGCTGTACGGCTGCTTTCTTTTGTAGTTTCATTCCCTTTCATTCCTTTCTTTTTGCTTGTTACAGGTTATCAGCCAACTGTGAACGTCCTGTGTATGAAATTCTAAGATATCCTTAAGAAAATCTGAAGTATCCACGCATCTCCCTTTTGCCAGGCATCTGCGTACCTCTTCTGTATCCGAAAGTCACCAGCATTTCCCACGATCTGCGCACACCGCTGACTGCCATCTGCGGCTATCTGGAACTTTTGGAAAAGGAACCGTTATCTGCTACCTCCCTCCAGTATGTTGCCATCATCCGGGAACGCACGGATGTGATGACACAACTGACGGAAGAACTGTTCCGGTATTCGGTTGTCCTGTCTGTGCCTTTGGCACAATCCTTGCAGGAAGTGTCGGTAAATCGCATTTTAGAGGGAAGCATTGCCGCAATGTATGCGGTGCTCAAAAGACACCGGATCACACCGGACATTACCATGACCGACCGGACTTGGGCTTTCATAGCGCGGGCGCTGGTGGAGCAGATGCACGGGCAGATGAATGCGGCTTATGAAGCGGGGAGGCTTGTCATCCGGATGCAGATTTAGTTTATTTTTTTATAAAACAGACCAAAAATAAAGCAACTACAACAACTCCTGTGCCTATGATGATACACCTCTTTGCTGTGGTGACTTCTTTTTGATATAAGCGAAATAATTCTCCGGAATGATTCTTTCTATTATGAAGACCAATCATTGCATAGATCAAAAAGAATGCAACTCCGAATATTAAAATTACACTCAGTCGTCCCCAAGCAGAAGGAATGGTGTATTGACCGATTATGATACATAGCAGGATCATAAAATACACGATTTTATTTTGCCCATATCCTAAAGGAAGTTCTTTTTGATAATTTCTATACATCATTTTTCCATAATAAACGATCATGCATATTAAAAATAATAGATAGATTATCATAACCATCATCCTCATTGTATACCTCCTTAATTTTGTCTCATACGAGAAAATGTCACATCCGCCTCCGGATCGGTAAGCTCTATATTGATCCGACTGTTGCGCCGCTCATGAAGCAATAATTGTTTTGCTGTCTCTGTGCTGATTCCCTTTTCTTTCTTCTCATTGGTCTGAACATACTGTTTCCCCGATAGTATCACTATTCTTTTCGAATCGTATTGCATATAGTTACGAAAAATATGAAAATTTTCAGTCCGGCATAATAATCCGGATCAGATGTTTATCCAACATGATTGTCCGGTTCCAGGGATTGATAATAATCCCTGCGATCTCCGGCACAGTAAGTGCTGCTTCAAACATCCTGCCGATCTCTGACAAAAATGTCGACTTCACCTGATCTGCACCTTTTAATTCTTCCTCAAAGCTGGTAAATGCCGACCACCAGATTTTACCGTCCGGAGTCCTCACTGTCTGTAACTTCATTTGTGCCTGTGCCGGATCCGGTTCCACAGCAACGATCAGTTGTCCTCCCTCTTTCATCCGCCGCCGGATCACCGTCAACGTATGTGCAAGCTGCTCCTGTGTGGCTTCTTTCTGAAGCGCAAAAATTGCATCTTCTATTCTTTCATTGCCCTTTAATCCCTCATCCTGATATTCATTTTTCTTATTCATATTTCATATCCTCTCTTGTCTGCTTCTTTCTATTATAAAATGAGAGGTTTCTTTTTGAAAGCTATTTCTTTCAGATTCTCCTTTGGGGAGAATTCTTTTAACGGAACCGTCCTTCTCTTTTTCTGAGACTGCGAACCTCCAACTCTCCAACTCATAGATTGTATTCTCTGCACGTTTCTTCTATACTGAAAGCAGACAGACACTGCAGCAACTGTCTCTTACGAAATGGAGGTTCCACTATGTCACAAAATAATATTGGCGAATTTATACAACAATCCAGAAAAGCCAGAGGATTTACACAGAAAGATCTCGGTGACCGGATCGGCGTCAGTGATAAAACCATATCCAAATGGGAAAACGGAACTTCATGTCCCGATATTGAACTTCTGCCGCAGATCGCAGCTATTCTGAAAACAACTATTGATTCGCTGTTGGGTTATCCATCGCAATCCGTCACCGATTACGACAAAAGGTACGGCAATGAGGAGTATTATTGGGGCTTAAAGCCTAACAATCTGTGTTATGAGATAATGAGAATTAAGCCGCCTGTTAAGGCGTATAAGGTTATTGATATTGGTTGCGGAGAAGGCAAGGACGCAGTATTTCTTGCAAGAAACGGCTATGATGTTACAGCGTTTGATGCATCTGAACAGGGGCTGTCAAAGGCACGAGAGCTTGCCGATACTTATGGTGTAAAGGTTGACTTTTTCAAGGCAGATGTGAGAGATTTCAGGCTTGAAGCTAACTATGACATCATCTTTTCAAGTGGGGTTTTTCATTATATTCCGCTTGAATTACGAGAAAATGTTGTCAATGTTGTAAATGTTTTTGTAGAGAAGCCATTTATTCCTCTTCCGCCCGATACAGAAAAAGGCGAATTTGTTGTGGATAGCTGGAAATCAGGTGAGTTGTTTATGTATTACCACGATTGGCTGTTTCATAAAAACGAGGAGTGGATCTTTGACTGCGACAGCAGCGGTACTCCTCATAAGCATTGTATGGACGTATTGATTGCGGAAAAGGTTTGATAGCTGAGTTTTTATATGATTATCTCCTATGCGATGCTGATAGGCGACCTGCTCAAAAAGCCCGTAAAAGAGCTGTCGGGTGGTCAGAAGCAGCGTGTCGCTCTTGCCCGTGCGCTTGTAAACCGTCCGAATATAATCATTGCGGACGAACCGACAGCGGCACTTGACAAAGCAACGGCAGACGAAATTATGGAGGTTATGAAGTCGCTCAATTCTATCGGAAAAACCATAGTTATAGTAACGCATGACAGGACAGTGGCCGAAAAGTGCAGGCGGATAGTTGAGCTTTCGGACGGGAAGATAATCTCGGATAGGACAATTGCGTAAATCATAGATACAACACAACGGACAGCATGGAAAAGCTCCATGCTGTCCGTTTCGTTTTCATATATTTTTCTTTATTCTTCTATCACCATAACCATAGGCGGCGTACAGTTCTCGGTATAAAAATCTCCCTTTTCCATAGCCTCTTTGATAACCGCAATGGGAAAAGCATAGCAACTGTACTTTCTGAATTCCGCTACACGGCTTTCAAGATGTTTGGGTATACTGAGCTTCATCTCAGGCATTATTTCACGAAGAATAGGCTCAAACATATCCGCAAATTCATGGATTTTATTTATGCGCAGCTTGTCCAGCTCATCATATTTCTGCTTTGAAATAACGGGAATGTCAAGCTGCGGCACTCCATTTACCGTATGTATAATTCCGCATTTTGCAAGATGAGGTATTCTTTCAAGATATATAGGATCAATACCTGTGTAGTTGAACGGAATACCCTTGTAAATAACATACAGCATTTTCATAAATATTTCATCACTGAGTAACACATCTCCGTGCTGATACTTGTTAAGGTCGGGCTGTGTGTCATAAATATGCAAGTCAACGGATTTTGAACTGAAAAAGTTTTCCTCGTACGACCTTCTTTCTCCGCCATAGCAGTATTTTGAAAATTTGTAATTTTCAAAATCAAAATCAAGAGTATATCTGTTTCCGAAAGCTATCCACTTTCCGCCGTCGGGACGGAGAGGATATTCTTCTTTCGACGGAACTATTTGCTGTACCGCCTGATAGATCCCGTTAGAAAACAGGTGCAATACAAAGAAGTATTGCAGTTTACGCTGTTCGCTTTCTCTGAGGCATAAATTCTTTGTACTCTCTCTTATCTCCGCAAGAAATTCATTGAAAAGCCCCCAAATAGTATTATAATGCTTTTTGGAAAATTCAATCTGAACATCAAGACTTTTTAATATCTGTTCGGGAGTTACGATAATAAAATCCGTAAAGACCTTATCGCCTTTTTTCTGCATAAGCTCTGAGCTTACAAGGTCGTTTACTGCATTTTCAATATACGCTGTGGGAATACCCAAAGCAAGTGCAATTTCAACGCAGGTAACAGGTTTTTCATAAGCGGCGATAAGGATATTCTGTTTTAACATATCGCCTTCAACTAATGACCATGGCTCACCATTAAGCCCCATACAGCCGTTACAGGTAATCCCAAGCCGTTCAGGCTGATAGCTTTGCTTTTCATATCGTTCCATAGAATCAAATCCTTTCCGTATCTGCTCTCTGCCTGCGGACAGCCTTGACAGCACTGTACCTTTTGGGATACCAAGCTTTTCGGCAATGTTCTGCACCTTTTCGCCGTTAAGATAATGGCGGACAATAACCTCACGATACTTTCCCGAAAGATACGCCACTTCACGACGTATTTC
>OHCW01000699.1_pt1 | contig 17563 bp, 15 predicted proteins | sample 1566781 | NCBI WGS metagenome assembly OHCW01 (sample SAMEA3879590, study PRJEB24766) | human gut metagenome | biome: human-associated habitat; feature: feces | place: USA | collected 1985/1987 | reverse complement strand
TCTTTTGTGGACAGGATTCCAAGCAAACGTTCATTTAAAAGCGGGTCGATAAAACCTCCTACCTCGTCCACAATCAATTCATTGATCTCTTCCACACCCTGAAGTACTCCTGTTCCAAGTACTTTTCCTTTTTTACTGATGACCAGAATATTTGATTCCAGTATTTCTTTTAATACATCACATATATCATTAAATACCACTTTGGAAGAATTATTATTGTGAAGCAATTTATTGATTTTTCTTGTTTTATCTAACAACTGAACACTCATAATACGTGCCTCCTGACTACATATATGTCTTTCATGATATCTTATATTTTATCACGTTAATTCTGAAAATTCAATATTCTAATATATTTTCCATAAAATTATTTCATTATTCGGAATCTTTTTCAACATTTTTACGATCTGTCACATAACCGCATTGTTCATCTGCACATACAATTTTGTTTCCTTTAATCACCATATAACCGCCACATTTTGGACATTTCTCTGCAACAGGCCTTGACCAGCTCATAAAATCGCATTCTGGATTATCCTCACACCCGAAATATTTTCTGCCTTTTTTCGTTTTGCGGAGTACAACCTCCTTGCCGCATTTCGGACATGTAACCCCGATTTTTTCAAGATAAGGTTTTGTATTCCGGCATTCCGGAAATCCCGGGCACGCAAGGAATTTACCATGCGGCCCATATTTTACTACCATGTTCCTGCCACAGACATCACAGATAACATCTGTCACTTCATCTTCTATTTTTACTTTTTCCAGATCTTTCTGTGCCGCTTTTACCGCCTCATCCAGATCCGGATAGAAATTACGCACCACTGTTTTCCAGTTTACATTGCCTTCCTCAACTCCATCCAGCAGCGATTCCATATTTGCAGTAAAATGTTCATCTACAATACTTGGAAATGATTCTTTCATAATCTGATTTACCACTTCTCCAAGTTCTGTCACATATAAATTTTTCGCTTCCTTGACAATATAACGTCTGCCGAGCAATGTTGTGATGGTAGGAGAATAGGTACTAGGACGTCCAATTCCCAGTTCCTCCAATGTTTTTACCAGAGATGCCTCTGTATAATGTGCCGGCGGCTGTGTAAAATGCTGTTTTTCATCAAACTCTTTTAAATTAAGCACTGTATTCTCATCAATAGAACCTACCAGAACATTATTCTCTGCTTTTTCATCGTCATCACTTGTATACACCGACATAAATCCGTCAAATGCGATTTTCGATGCAGACACTGTAAACCGGTATTCTCCTGCTCCGATCTTTACGTTCGTTGTCTCGTAAACCGCCTGCGCCATTCTGCTTGCCGTAAAACGTTTCCAGATCAACTGGTAAAGGCGGAACTGATCACGCGACAATGACTCTTTTACCATGACCGGAGTACGGTTAATATCAGATGGGCGGATTGCCTCATGTGCATCCTGTATTTTGGCACCATTCTTTTTCGTCGTTTTTTCGCCTGCGATATAGTTTTCACCATAATTTCCGGCAATATATTCCCGCGCCTGTGCATCTGCCTCTTCCGAAATACGAACAGAATCCGTTCTTAAGTAAGTGATAAGACCAACTGTTCCCTGTCCTTTGACATCAACACCTTCGTATAACTGCTGTGCAATCCGCATAGTCTTTGAAATTGGGAAATTAAGTGCCTTAGATGCTTCCTGCTGCAGCGTACTGGTTGTAAATGGCAATGGGGCCTTTTTCACACGTTCTCCTTTTTTTACTTCTAAAACATGAAACTCCTCTTTCTGCATCTCTGCCATGATGCGGTCTGCCTGCTCTTTACTGGAAATCGTAAGTTTTCCGTTCTCATCTCCATAAAATTTTGCGAGCAGTGTCTTTCTCTCTCCTTTTACAGATAATTCTGCATCCAGTGTCCAGTATTCTTCCGGGATAAATGCGTTAATTTCATCCTCACGGTCACAGATAATGCGAAGTGCAACAGACTGGACACGCCCGGCGCTAAGTCCTCTTTTTACTTTTGCCCACAGTAACGGACTGATCTCATATCCTACCAGACGATCCAGGATTCTTCTGGTCTGCTGTGCATCCACAAGATTCATATCAATCTTACGGGGTTCTTTTAAGGATGCTTTCACTGCATTCTGTGTAATCTCATTAAAAGTGATTCTCTGTGCATTTTTATCGTCTAATTTCAGTGCCTGGCTCAGATGCCATGAAATCGCCTCTCCCTCGCGGTCGGGGTCAGTTGCAAGATAAACTTTATCTGCTTTTTTTGCTTCCTTGCGCAGCTTTGCTAAAATATCTCCCTTTCCGCGAATCGTAATATATTTTGGTTCAAAATCATTCTCTATATCAATTCCCATCTGGCTTTTCGGCAGATCTCTCACATGTCCGTTTGATGCTACTACCTCATAATTTTTTCCCAGAAATTTTTTTATTGTCTTTACCTTTGCGGGCGACTCCACAATAACAAGATACTTTGCCATGCATCCATCTCCTTTTATTTCTGACAATAGACCAGTCCGCCATGCGCACAATCCCTATTGCGTCTGACAACAATCCTGTTCTTCTTATACGGATTGTCATATCTAACAATTTCTTTTAGATTTTTCTGATATAATAATTTTTAACCGTCTCGGTAATAAAACCTTTTTGCAGAAGTCTGGCAAGAATGTCCATCATTTCCGGCACTGATATACCAGTCTTCTTTAAAAGCTCCCCGACGTTTTTCGGTCGTAAACTTAGACAACTATACACCAGTCGCTCATCTTTTTCAAGTAATAAATTTTTCAAATTATCTTCTCCGGTATTTATCTCCCCCTGTAATTCGAGTTCTTTTAAAAATTCATCTACGTCAGAAATGATCCCGGCGCCCTGTCTTATCAGATTGTTACACCCCTCACTCAAAGCATCATACATACGCCCCGGCACCGCATAAATATCCTTTCCCTGTTCTAACGCATAATCCGCTGTAATAAGCGATCCGCTTTTTATTTTTGCCTCAACGATCACTACCACATCAGCAAGACCTGCAATGATCCTGTTTCTTGCCGGGAAAAGTGGCGCAGACGGATTTGTACCCGGTGGATATTCTGAAATGATCGCACCGTTTTTTTCAAGTATCTCCTGATATATTCTGCTGTTTGACTTCGGATAACAGATATCTACCCCGCAGCCTAACACTGCGCATGTATATCCGTTTTTACGCAGTGCACCTGTATGTCCACTGCCATCAACCCCTGCTGCCATGCCACTTATAACCCACGCGCCAGATGCAGCAAGCCTTCCTGCGATCTTCTCTGCCACTGATCTGCCATAAGCGGAACAGCGGCGTGCCCCCACGATCGCCACTGTCTTATTATTCCACTCCTGTGGAATAGTCCCTTTTACATACAGACTGTACGGTGCATCCGGAATCGCGGCAAGACGTTGCGGAAATAGCTGTTCTTCTCTGGACAAAAAGAAAATTCCTCTTTCCGCCATGCTTTCGTACTCTGTATCATAATCTCTTTTTTTACTCTCCATAATCCCTGCAGCATGCTTTTCTTCCACCCCTGGTATCAGAAGAAGCTGTTTTTCTGTCAGTCCATAAACTTCCCGCGCACTTCCCGCTGCACCGATCAGTCTGTTTCTGGTGCGTATTCCAATTCCCGGTATATTAGAAAGCCAGTATGCATAATTGATCAATCCATCCCCTCCCAGAATTTTTTATCAATATTTCTGTAGCAAAGCGCCTCGTTTAAATGGCTCATTTTTATCTGTTCGCTTTCATCCATATCCGCCAGTGTACGCGCCACACGCAGTATCTTATGGTACGTGCGGGCAGTCAGATTCAATTTGTCATACATTTGTTCCATGTAAATTTCCTGTTTTTTGTCAAGTTTACAATATTCAAAAATCCGCGAAGACGGGATATGACTGTTAAAGCAAAAATTTTCTCCCCGATACCGCATTTTTTGTATTTCCTGCGTGCGCACAACACGTGCTCGGATTTCTTCGGATTTTTCACTTTTTCCGGTATTGTAAAGATCCCGAAATCTGACCTGTGGAACTTCCACACAAATGTCGATCCGGTCCAAAAGCGGTCTGCTGACCTTCCGCAGATACCGGTCAATCGCAGCCGATGTACAGGTACATCTTTGCATGTCCGGATAATACCCGCATTTGCAGGGATTCATTGCCGCCACAAGCATAAAATCAGCCGGATATTCATAACTTGCATTCAGCCTTGCTATACAGATTTTTTTCTCCTCCATCGGCTGTCTTAATATCTCTAAAGTTTCCCGTTGAAATTCTGTCAGTTCGTCCAAAAACAGGATTCCTTTATGCGCCAGTGAAATTTCTCCCGGTTTTGGCACTGCACCCCCTCCTGCAAGTCCCTGCGGTGTGATCGTGTGATGCGGTGCCCGAAATGGTCTCTCCCGCATCAATCCTTTTTTGTGCTCTAAAAGCCCGCAGACACTGTATATCTTAGAAAGTTCCATGCGTTCTTTTGTATTTAACGAAGGTAAAATTCCAGGGATCCGCTCTGCGATCATTGTTTTTCCTGCTCCCGGAGGACCGACAAAAAGCAGGTTATGCATTCCCGAAACAGCCGTTTCGCAGGCACGTTTTACAAGCACCTGACCGCTCACATCCGCAAAGTCCAATATCCTCCCTGTCTGCATTTCTTCTATATTATATGGAGTATCAAAATATTCTCCATTTCCGTTTAAGATATTCACAGCATCCGCAAGATTTTTTACGGCAAATACCTGCATGTCCGATACCAATGCCGCCTCTCCTGCATTTTCCCATGGAACCATACATTTTTTCAATCCTCTTTCTTTTGCCTCCGCCACCATTGGCAAAATTCCATTTACCGGTTGTACTTTTCCATTCAGTCCAACCTCTCCCGCTACAAAATATTCCCTGACCATTTCCTGTCTGATATACCCGAATGCGGTAAGGACTGCCACCGCAACCGGAAGGTCAAACCCGGAACCGGATTTTCTGATATTCGCAGGCGTAAAATTGATCGTAATATGCTTTGGAGGCAGGGCAAAGCCGCAGTTTTTCAATGCTGTACGCACTCTCTCTTTGGCTTCCTGCACTTCCGAAGCAAGAAATCCTACCATTTCAAACACAGGCAGACCATCACTCACATCTGCTTCCACAGAAATCGGTACACTCTGGATCCCGTGTATGATTGCCGTTGATACAATACTATACAACGTACTCCTCCTTTTTATTCATTTTTCCTCTGATTTATCTGATGATCACAGCAGAAATGCTGCAACTGATCTGCACCAGCATATGCCAGCCGGTGCATCTGACAACTGAGCAGTCTGTGCTCAGTTTCCTAGACTTTATACAAATCCGAACATAAGGCGGCGACATCCGCCGTCGCCTAAGTATAACACATTCATAGTAGCAAGTACAACCTTATTCGCAAAAACTTTTTTTTAATTTATCCAGCGCCTTTTTTTCAATACGCGAAACGTAAGAACGTGAAATTCCAACCGCGGAAGCAATTTCCCTCTGCGTCATCGCCTTATTTCCAAATAATCCGTACCGGTGTACAACAATATACAGTTCCCGTTCCTGCAGCACTTTCGGAACCAGTCCAAGCAGCTTTTCAATCTGTCTTGTACGTTCCATCATCTCCACAACATCCGGCTCCTCACTCTCTACAATATCAAGCAGATGGATCTGGTTTCCCTCTTTATCCATACCGATCGGTTCATATAATGATACTTCACGCGACACTTTCTTTTTTGCGCGAAAATACATCAGAAGTTCATTGTCGATACACCTGGCTGCATAAGTTGCAAGCCTGCTCCCGTAATCTTCCTTGTAGGTTGCGATCGCTTTCATCAGTCCTATCGTTCCGATCGAGATCAGATCCTCCATATCTTCTTCTGAGTTCTGATATTTTTTCGCAACATGTGCAACCAGCCGCATATTGTGAAGTGTCAGTTCGTTTCTTGCTTCAAGGCTACCTTTTTTTAATTTTTTCAGGCATTCGTTTTCCTGCTCTGGCGTAAGTGGGGATAAGAATGTTTTCAAAACGCACCTTAAAAGCTTTATTAATACATTCTATGTTTTGACCAGGGTGTGCGTGCTTTTCCCCATTTATTTTTCCTAAGTTTTATTATATAATGTCCGTATGATTCGACAATTCACATACCGGATAGAACCGGAATACGACTCCTTTACCATTCGGGAATACCTTTCATTAAAAGGCTATCCCAATGCAGTATTTGTACAACTGAAAAAAACACCCGAAAGTGTTCTGTTAAACGGCATATGGGCTTATATGCGCACAAAATTATCCGCCGGAGATGAACTTTTTATCCGCTTGGAAGAAAGCACTTCCTCCGCGCACATTTTACCGGTCTCCATGCCGCTTTCGATCTGTTATGAGGACGAGGATATCCTCGCCGTAAACAAGCCGGCTCAAATGCCCGTTCACCCTTCTCTGAATCATTACGATCATACGCTTGCAAATGCCGTATGCGGCTATTACAATGACCAGGAGATTCCATATACTTTCCGCTGCGTCAACCGCCTTGACCGTGACACGACCGGACTCACTCTGATCGCAAAGCACATGTTAAGTTCCGCTATTTTAAGTACCGCGGCAGCCAGACGTGAAATATCGAGAGAATACATTGCCATTGCCTCCGGAAAAACACCCGAATCCGGAACGATTGATGCTCCGATCGGACGTGTTGCCGGATCGACAATCGAACGGCAGATTGACTTTGAAAACGGAGAACGCGCCATCACGCATTACAGACGTCTTGCTTATCATGACGGATTGTCCCTGTTATCGCTGCATTTAGAGACCGGACGTACCCATCAGATCCGTGTTCACTTAAAATCAATTGGGCATCCGCTGATCGGGGATTTTCTTTACAATCCGACGGACACAACAATAAAGCGGCAGGCACTTCACTCCTACCGCTTAACGTTTTCGCATCCCATCACAGGAGAATCTTTTGTTCTCACTGCTCCTCTTCCAGATGATATGCACTGCCTTTTTCCAGATTTTTCCTGAGATTTATGAGGTATTCTTTTTCATAGGGAACTTTTCCCTTTAATACCTCATATTTGAGGAAATGATTCACTTCATCTTCCCCTTTTACCGCCAGCATCACCAGTAATAATTCCAGCATGGCTTTTGTGTCTTCATTTAAAATATAATATTTTCTGCCCTTCAGATAATACTGGAGCGGACTGTCCAGTTTGAATTTATCACGCTGATAATTCTTTGATGCAGAAACGCGGTCCACATACATTTCCGCTACATACTTAATCGGCATCTTCATGCCACAGATCCCGCGATGTGTTTTTTGTCCATCTCTTCCATCACCGACTCCATAATCAATCCAGTACTCCATATGATGTTTATTTCGTCCTTTATGGTGAAGCCATGCCGCAGAATACCCTTTATCTTCACGTTCTGCGTTATTCGGACTCATTGTCCCCTGATAATATTTGCATCCCACCAGAAATTCTGTCGGTGTATACTTCGACATGTCATGCAGCAGTCCCTGCTTATAAAGTCCGATCTTAAAACAGCCTGCCCGGACCAGATTTTTGTGATGCAGGATCGTGCATAAATGTTTCCATGCCTTTATCATGTTCTTTTACCCTCTTTACTACTTTTATATTCCAATTACAATATTGATCGACTGACCCTCGATTGCTAAAAGATGCTGATCCTCGAGGATTTCTTTTTCCGGCAGGAACGAATTTTCCGCTGCCGTAGTCATCAAAAGATACCATTTCTTGTTCTGCGGGAGTTTCGGCAGCGCAAGATGCGACAGACCGCTATGAAAATTATAGCCGATATAGATATAATCATCCGGTGTCTGATCTGTCTTCTTTTCATATTCGCCGCAATACAGAATCCCCGCCGCCTGTCTGTCAGCCGGTATCGAAGAGATCCATGCGCTCTCCCCATGATAGGAAAGATCTGGGAAACCTTTCCTGCCGTAATCATTTAATTCCATCGGATGTTCTGATGCGATGATCGGATGCTCCCTGCGGAAATCTGCCAGATTTTTTATAAATTCAGCCAGCCATGTTTCCTTCTTTTGTTTCTTCCAGTTCAGCCAGCCGGTCTTATTGTCCTGACAGTAGGCATTGTTATTACCCTGCTGTGAGTTTAAGAACTCATCGCCCCCTAAAACCAATGGAACACCCTGTGCCAGAAACTCCATTGCCAACGCATTTCTAACCTGTTTTTTCCGCAGATTATCAATGTATCTTTTTCTGGTATTTCCCTCCACGCCACAGTTACTGCTGTAATTGAAACTGTTTCCATCACAGTTATCTTCCCCGTTCTCCAGATTGTGTTTTTCACAGTAGGAAAACAGATCCCACAATGTAAATCCATTATTGTTAGTAATGTAATTGACAAACCCTTCCACGCTGTTTTGCTTTCTCTGCTGGCAGAAAAACTCGTTAAGGTTTCCTTCCATATGGTTCAGCATTTTTCTCGCCGGGTACAGGTATTCATCACTATATACATATAAATGATGATATTTTTTTGCATTTTCCAAAAGGATCGGATCAAAATGTGTATAAAACAGCTTTGTCCGGCTGAGCAGAAGGTCCTGTGCCGCCGCCGTAACAGGCAGTGAATCCCCCTGAAGATGAAATCCATCCACATGATACTCACGAACCCAGAACCGAAGTGCATCTAAAATCACATTCTGGTTCATCCCCGGCGCAAAATAAAATTCCATCACACATTCCATGCCGTTCTCATGCAGTGTATGTACCAGTTCCCGAAACTCAGACGCTGCATCTGCACTGCTGCTGTAGGATGCCTTCGGTGCAAAATAATTGCCTGGAACATACCCCCAGTAATTAATCTTTTCCACCGGCTGTACACTTTCCGGTTTGATCAGATCTTCTCCGTGACTTTCCCACTTAAGGTAATCCGGCAGTACCGTTTTCTTTGGGATCACCTGTTCCTCAAACTCGTAGGCAGGCATCAGCTCTATGGTCGTAATGCCAAGTTTTTTCAGATATGGGATTTTATCTGTAATCGCTCGGAATGTCCCCCGTTCTTTTCTCGGACAGGATGTATCCTCCATGGAAAATCCCCGCACATGCAGTTTATACATAACCATCTGCTGCCGTTTAATCTCCGGCTGTCTGTCGTTTTCCCAGTCAAATGCCTGCGGATATGCACCGCCACAGATAAAATAATCCTTCTCACTGCGGGTTTTGTCATTCCATTTTTCCCTGCCGATAATACGGGTTGCATAGGTATCCGTAATGATTTTTCCGTTTATCTCATAATTGTATCTTAAATTTTTCCATAACTTACCGGTTACGGCCACAGAACGCACGGATCCCCGGCAATATTCCTCCGGTACTAAAATTTTGCAGACAGGTTCTGCTTTTTTCCCATAAAAAAGAATGCTGCAGTTCTCTTCTTTTTCCCCTTCGAACGTAAAAATCACTGCATCATCCTTTTTCTGTACTCCTAACTTTTCGTAATTGCCTTCTCTGATCGTGTAATCCATGCTGTCTGCCACCTTTTCTATCGTACCCCAGTATCTTTTTCTAATAAAAATAGTATACCTTTTTTTTCACATTTTGTATAGAAAAATATGTTCAATCACATCCGATTATGTTATGATGTCATTGTCTTTATTAGGACCACTATAAAAAAGAGAGGTATCGGCATGAGCGATTTCAACCAGAACAATGACGATGAAGATATCGTTGTAACCCTTGATCTTGACGACGGAAGTCAGGTAGAATGCGAAATTCTTACCATTTTTACAATTGGCGAACGCGATTACATCGCACTTCTTCCATTGGATGAAAATGGCGAGGAAAACGAGGAAGGCGAAGTATTTATTTATCGTTATTCTGAAGACAGCGAAGGCAATCCTTCCCTTGATAACATTGAGGACGATGAAGAATACGAAGCTGTATCCGACCGTTTTGACGAACTTTTAGACGAGGCAGCCTTCGAGGAGATGGATGATTAATCCTTCTTCTTTTCCGGTGGCTGCGCTTCTTTGATAAAACGGGAAATTTCTGCATCTTTATGGTTCAGTTGTTTGACTGAAAAAAGATGCAGATTTTTTTTTGCTCTCGTCATTCCTACATAAAACATCCTTCGCTCTTCTTCCACTTCCGGTTCCAGCACTGCTTTTTTGTATGGCATGACACCCTCATTGACGTCAATGATATAGACATTTTCATATTCCAGACCTTTTGCACTATGTAATGTTGCTAACGCAACACTGTTCGGGTTCTGATTCTGCACGCGGTAAAATTCCTGCAGCTCTTTTGTGTAATTTTCAATGTGGTCAAACCACGCATCATAAGTCTTATATTCCCTCGCTGCATCCAGGAGCTCATCCAAAACATCAATCAGATCATCCGCTTTGATACGTCTGTAATCCGCATATTCTGTACAAAACTCATCATATCCGATTGCCTTCCGGATGTAATTGATCGCCGCATACGGACTTAATCTCTCTAACATACGGATATCGCTCTCTAATTTTTCGATGCGCTTTGCCACCCACGGCTGTTCCTCATAGTACCACTCCCACACATCAAATGCCACGGTCTCCTCGTCTAGCGATTCCCGGCTGATATAACGTTTCGGACGGTTCATGATCTGCAGGAAATCCCTGCGTTCCCTGCTTCCCATCGCAATCCTTATGTATGCAAAAATATCTTTTGCGATCCAGTGCTCGTATAAGTTCGGCACGGTATCTCTCGTTCGGAATGGAATATTATACTCCATCAGCTGTTCCATCAGAAGTCGCGGCTGTGTATTGGTGCGGAAAAGCACTGCAAATTCTTCATATTTTGCGCCTTTCTCCACGGCCGCCTGAATATCCCAGATGATTCTTGCATTTTCTTTGCGCTGGCTTTCAAACAACTGCCATTCGACCGGGATGTCCCCCTGATCCGCCGCCTCTATTTTTTTCTGAAAGCGTTCCTTATTGTGGCCGATGAGATATCCGGCACTTGTCACAATGTTTTTTACGGAACGGTAATTCACATCTAAAAGAACCGTCTCCGCCTCCGGATAATCATCTTTAAAATGTAACATGATCTCCGGCTTCGCGCCCCGGAAACGGTAGATCGACTGGTCATCATCCCCCACGATAAACAGATTTTTCCGCTCACCCGCTAACATTTTTATAATGTCATACTGTATCCGGTTGATGTCCTGAAACTCATCGATCAAAATATAGCGGTATTTATTCTGCCATGCGGCAAGGATATCGGCACGCTGTTCAAAAAGTTCCTTCGTGTATACTAACATGTCATCAAAATCAATCAGTCTGTTTTTGTACAAAAATTCATGATATTGGCGATAAACCTTTCGGAACACGGTCTCCGCACAGTTTTTCGAATAATAGTTGGCGATTTCTATCCCGGAATTTTTGACCAGACTGATCTCCCCTAACAGAGATGTGATAAACTCCGTCTCATCCTCATAGGTCAGATGTTCTTTCGCTATGATCTCACGCATACACTGGTAGCGCTGTTCCTCCCTGGCAATATTGTCTGCGCTGTAATTATATGCATGTTTTAAAACAGCAAAATATACTGCATGAAACGTGCCAAATGTCACCGGACATGACCGGTTCATTTTCCGCTGAAATCTTCGCTTCATCTCCGTTGCCGCAGCTTTTGTAAACGTAATGACAAGGATCTGTGCCGGATCTATCCCACACACTTCGATCAGATATTTTGTACGTTCTGTGATTACAAGGGTTTTTCCGGAACCCGGTCCGGCAAGAACGAGCATCGGTCCGTTTTTGTGATGGATTGCCCGTGTCTGTGATGCGTTAAAGCTCATAGATTACCTCAATTCATAGATTTGAAACGGCAGGGAAATTGAAAATCTCCCTGCCTGATAAAAAACTCTTACTGCTCTAATAATTCAATACCTTTTTTGATGCGGGCAATAGACTCTTCTTTTCCAAGTACCTCCATCAGCTCTGTCGCTCCGCCCGGTGTCATCTGTTTGCCGGAAACAGCCGTACGGATCGGCCACATAACATAACCGTTCTTCACGCCGGTCTCTTCCACATATTTTAACAATGTGGCATATAATGCATCATTGCTGTAATCTTCCTGTGCCTCTAACAGAGGAAGTACATCTTTTAATACTTTTAAGGAAGTTTCCGCATTTGTCTTCATCTTCTTGTGTGTGTACATTGCCACATCATATTCCGGAAGTGCCTCAAAGAAATCAATATGCTCTTTGATATCCGGGAATACTTCGATTCTGGTTTTTACCATTGCTGCAATCTTCTTTAAATCAAGATCCTTTGTGATCACCTCGCGGATATACGGCTCTGCTTTTTCATAAAAGCTGTCAAAATCCATCGCTTTGATGTATTCGCCATTCATCCATTTTAACTTTGTGTAATCAAAAACTGCCGGTGATTTGCTGATTCTGTGGTAATCAAATTCTTTGATCAGCTCATCTAAGGTAAAAATTTCTCTGTTATCTTCCGGACTCCAGCCAAGCAATGAGATATAGTTTACAACTGCTTCACTTAAAAATCCCTGCTCTAATAGATCTTCAAAAGAAGAATGTCCGCTTCTCTTAGAAAGTTTCTTGTGGTTTTCATCCGTGATCAGCGGCAGATGGATGTAAACCGGTGATTCCCAGCCAAATGCATCATACAGACGCTGGTATTTCGGCGAAGAGGAAAGATACTCATTTCCACGTACCACATGTGTGATGTTCATGGTATGATCGTCAACCACGTTTGCAAAATTATAGGTCGGATATCCATCGGATTTGATCAGGATCATATCATCAAGTTCTGCATTATCCACCGTGATATCTCCGTATAACTCATCATGGAAGGTCGTTGTTCCCTCGTTCGGGATGTTCTGACGGATGACAAACGGTTTGCCAGCAGCAAGATTTGCCTCCACTTCTTCTTTACTTAAATGCAGACAGTGTTTGTCATACATCATGATCTCTTTACCGTCCACTTCTGTTTTTAAGGACTCTAAACGCTCCTTGTCGCAGAAGCAGTAGTATGCTTCGCCTTTTTCTACTAATTCTTTGGCATATTTCATGTAGATGCCGGTCTTCATACGTTCACTCTGCACATAAGGACCATAACCGCCATCCTTATCCGGTCCCTCATCATGAACCAGACCTGTTTCCTCTAATGTGTGATATATGATATCAACTGCACCTTCCACAAAACGCTCCTGATCCGTATCTTCGATACGAAGCATAAAATCTCCGCCCGCATGTTTGGCAATTAAAAACTCATATAATGCAGAACGCAGATTTCCCACATGCATTCTTCCTGTAGGACTTGGTGCAAATCTTGTTCTTACTTTGCTCATTGTTTGTTTTCCTCCTGTATTCTCATTTTCCGTTTTATAAATCCGGAAAAGATTTTCAAACGCCGTACACGTCATTATATAACAATTTTTTCTGCCTGACAAGCTTACAAATTGAAAACAGAGACAGGATTTTTCTCCTGTCCCTGCGCTGCCCAGCTATTATTTTATTATTAGATACTTTGCCGACATTATATTTTGGTAAATATTGCAGTTTCTTTCTTCAAATCGGTTGCAATCTCAAAATTCTCATCCATACGGTTCGAGATATTTTCCATATCCGTAACCAGCACCTGCGTGCTGTCTGCTGCATTGCTGACTCCCTTTGCGCCCTCCTCGATGGCATGTGCGATCGTATTGATGGACCTTTGTATTTCAACCATTGTATTCTTCAACGAATCTGTCTTTGATTCAAACTCGTTCATGACATTCTCTATGTAGGTCGCCTTATTTTTATATTCACTTCCAGCCGTTACGAATTCTTCAAACTCTGGAAGAATCGACTCGTTCATATATTGTACCAGTCCATTTGCATTGTCTGCTAAATTATGCACTGCCTGAGTCACAACACTGTTGATCTGCTGGATACGGTTTGCAGCTTCCTGACTGGCAGCTGCAAGCTGACTGATCTCTGTTGCAACAACAGCAAAACCGCGTCCTGCATCCCCTGCTCTGGCTGCTTCAATAGATGCATTTAATGCAAGCAGGTTTGTCTGGCTTGCAATATTCAAAATATCATCCGTCAGGCTATTTACCTGATTTACACTGTTACTGTCCTCAATCGCCCTGTTTAATACCTCAAGAATCTCATTGACTTTCGTGCCGGTAGATTCCATATTAGAACGCGCAGCAGATTCCATGGAATCCGCATGACCTTTCATTTCTTTCGTATAATTATTAATCTCAGTTGTACGCTCCGCAATCTGATTTACCTCTCCCGCAACAGATTCTGTATTGGAATTGATCAAAGCAGCATTATCTGACATCTCCTGCATGGTAGCTGAAAGTTCCTCCGTTAATGCAGACAGATCAGACACACTGCTGTTTGATGTCATAACACTTTCACGGACTTCATTGACTACCGTTTCCATACGTTTTGAATTATGAATGATCGTTTTAAAAATATCCTGTAATTTTCCCATGAAAAGGTTGATGCCACTGCCGACTGCTGCCACTTCCTGATTCTCCATAATGGTTACTCGTCTGGTCAGGTCTCCTTCTCTTCTGTCTATATCATCAATAATCTCATTGATCTCATTCTTCGTTTTAGAAAGTGGTACGATTACCATCTTCAGTACAGAAAATACCGCAAACAGCAAAGATGCCATGCTGACAGCAATCGTAACGAAGCTGACCGTCAAAGAATACTTATATACCTTGGTCAATTGCTGCTTTGCTGTATCTGCATTATTATTTACCACTTCCTGGATTGCTATGATATTCTGATCTATCTTGTCTGCATACTCTGAAATTGCACCGTTTGCCAAAGCATACGCAGCCTCTTTATTTCCATTTGCGCTGTATGCCATAAGATTTGCATTTTCATATTTCAAACCTTCATAATTTGACAATATTGCCTCGTAATTTTCACGGTCTGAATCATCTATGAACTGTTCAAAATCTGACAGATAACCATCAAGTACCGTCTGTTCTGCACGTATGACATCTACAAGAGAGATCATTGAGTCAAGATCTGTTGCTACAATATGTGACAATCCAAGCCGATGAATCTTTTCTGTTTCTATCTGAATTGATCCCAAATCTGCGATACAGACCATATAACCATTCGCAATCTGTGTTGCATTCTCATTAACCTTACGAATATTTTTTACTGCCAGAATACTTGAAATAATAGATATAATTCCAATAACAAACACCGGAATCAATATGATCATTTTCGTGCTGAAACGTCCCTGTTTTTTCATAATGTGATCTGTCTCCTATCCTTTATTTTGCTGCGGATGCTGTTATTCCTTCAACAAGTGTATCCATAATTTCCTGCAGATCCTGACCGGATGGGTTACCAGCTGCCATCGTATCACTAAATGCAGAACATGCATCCCAGTAACTGTTTCCAACCCGCTGCAGTTTACCAAATTCTGATTGTGCAATAACTGCCTGGATTGCCGGCACCTGTTTTACTGCATCCGAAGCTGCTGCATTCGTATTCGAAGGTCCCTGATTCCTCTCTTCAAAACGGATTGTCTGGTTTTCCTCATTTGTAAGCCAGTCTGCAAGTTTTGCTGCCCATTCCGGATATTTGGAATATGCATTCACGCCCATCATTTTATAGCCGGTAAAAGAAGACATCTGTACCTGCTGTCCTGCCACCGTGTAAGTTGGAAGTTTTACGGCTCCGTAATTATCGCCCCATGCTTCCCTGACTGAAACTGCATTCCATACGCCACTGATTCCCGCACCGAGCGTACCATTCTGTACTCCTGTAATGAAATCTCCATCCGGCTGGCTGATAAATGCCGGATTGGTTGTGATATTTAAAATGGCCTGTGCCACATCAACGCCTTTAATTGCTCCATCTGTGGCGTTCCAGTTACAGTAATTTGTCACGCCATCATCATTAATACCAAACTCCAGACCCGTATTACCAAAAAATGTATACAGATACCAGCCCGAATTAAGCTCCATGGAAAATGATCTGCCTGCAGCATTCAGTGCCTCTAACATGCCATCCATCGTCTGGACATCTTCATCGGAAAGAACATTTTTATCATAATAGAGGAAGTATCCGTTATCTGCCGTCATTGGATAAGCATATAAGATATCATTAATAGATGCAGCAGAAACCGACTCTTCTAAATTCGCACTCTTTACTTCTTCTGCATTTGGCACCGGATATAATGCACCAGCGGCAACCATTGCAGAAAGCTGATCATCCGCAAACGGGAAAACATCCGCCCCGTTATGAATATCTCCCAAAAGAATATCCTTTGTATCAGAATCAGCATTTTGTTCCAATGTAATCTCAAACTTTGCCTGTCCTGCATATTTCTGTTCAAAACTGTCTATCATCTGGTTTAACATGTCAAAATTGTCTTCTTCTGACCATACTTTAAGTTGTACCACACCATTATCCGCCTCAGCATCTCTTTCTGTCATCTCCGTAGATACTTCTGCTCCCGGCATTACCGATTCCACAGCACCACTATTCTTTACATTTTCTTTATCAGCTGTGAAGCCGCAGCCTCCTAACGTCATACACACAACCGTCGTAAACAGCATACCTGCAACAATTCTTTTATTCATTCTTATTCCCCTTCTCTGTCTTCTGCTGTTTTAATACCAATATCTTTTATTTTATACTCATTTTGATATTTTTCAACATTTTTTACGCTCTTTTTCGATTTGATAATACGCATTTTTTACCTTTTTATATGATGTCTGCTAAATGAACCAAAATCATCATTTTTACATATCTTATTGTAAACCTGATATTGAAAGGAATAACTTATTATGAGACCTTATCCTATGTCCGGGAACAGCAATCGTTCCTGCGACCGTTTATCTGTTTCACATCCTGCACACCGTGCAGGTCTGGACTTTTGCACAGAATCTGCATCCTGTGCAGATTCTGTACTCGCCATGGCATACGTCCCCTGGCAGCATTTTTCTACTGTTTATGAACCGGATCGTTCACTCAGTGCCGGGACTATTTTTCCAGAACTGGATAAACCATTTTTAGCCGCAAACGGAGGTAGATGCCGATGATGATCAGTCAGATGAATCAGTCCCAACTCCTCCACTGGATCGATATGGTCAGCTTTGCTGTCGTAGAAATCACAGAATATCTCGACACGCATCCTGACGATGAAGAAGCTTTAAAATATTTCAATCACTATGCTGACTTAAGACGCACTGCACTGCGTGCATATGCGCAAAATTATACTCCGCTTACCATCGACACCGCAAATCCTGATAATTACTGGCGTTGGGCATCGGATCCATGGCCATGGGAAGGAGGTGACTGTTAATGTGGAATTATGAAAAACGTTTACAATTCCCAGTCAACATTACAAGACCCAATGCCAAAATCGCACAGATCATCATCAGTCAGTATGGAGGACCAGATGGAGAGGCGGCCGCATCGTTCCGTTATCTGTCACAGAGGTATAGTATGCCATATAATAAAGTAGCGGGACTGTTGACGGATATTGGGACGGAGGAATTAGCCCACCTCGAAATGATTGCCGCCATCGTCCGCCAGCTCACCAA
>OHCW01000683.1_pt1 | contig 18063 bp, 8 predicted proteins | sample 1566781 | NCBI WGS metagenome assembly OHCW01 (sample SAMEA3879590, study PRJEB24766) | human gut metagenome | biome: human-associated habitat; feature: feces | place: USA | collected 1985/1987 | reverse complement strand
AACTCTCTTTATTTGATGTTTTCTAAACTAACGCGATTTTATCGCACCAGTAGTATTTTGACTATAATGATGAAACTCCACATATACCTCCTGCGTTCCGGCCTCTATGCGGCGGCAGCCATGATGGCCGCTGCCTGTTCGGGCGGCAGTTCCGACGAGCCTGCCGTTCACCCCGGCATCGACCCGGCAGGCAAGGCCATGAGCTTTGCCATTTCCGATGCAAACCTGCCGCTGGGTGCTTCGGCCGCATCGCGCGCCCAGATCACCGGCGACGGCCTCACGGAATTCACCGTCTGGGCATCGATGCGCTCCATAGCCGACAACACGAATCCCGGCGCGTGCAGCCCAGTGTTCTCAACCGGCGAGCCTGCCTCACCCACCGACTTCGTAACCGTCGGCAAGGATGCCGACGCATGGAACTATGCCGACGGCAACCAGAACATGGCCTACTGGCAGAACCAAAGCTTCTACTCGTTCGCCGCTTTTGCCGCAGCCTATCCGGCCGGCACATCCGATGCCGACAAGGTGACTCCGGTTTTCGCCGCCAACGGCCACACTGACATGGAGGGACACAACCACCATCTCACCATCACCGGATTCAACGGCACCCGTAGCGCCGACCTCATCTACGCCACCGAGACACGCATGGTGGAGGACCTCGACGCCGACACCGGTCCGGTGAGCCTCACATTCCACCACATCACATCGCGGCTGCAGATTGTGGGACGCGTGGACCCGCTGCTCGTCACCGACGGGCGCCCCAACCCCACTGTCACCGTCACCTCCATCACGCTGTCGGGCATGGACACTCAGGGTGCATGGAACGGAAGCGCCTTCGATCCCGCCGCATCTACCGACTACTCTTGGACATCGTCGGCCCCCGGCACCTACGCCACCAATTCCACCCCGTTCAGTGTCGGCACAGGTGAGCCCACCGACCTCTTCAACCCTGCCGCCAACCCCGACGGCACCGACATTCTGATGATTCCGCAGGACATCCCAGCCGAATCGGTTGTCACCATCACCTACCGTCACAACGAGGGCGACGACACGGCACAGCACACCGTAACGCTCAACCTCTATGAGGCCACAGTGGCCATCGGCGCAGCCCACTGGCTCCCCGGCCGCTCCTATCGCTACACGGTGAACTTCGGCGCCGCCGATTACATCCTTTTTGACGCACCCACTGTGGAGCAATGGGACTATCAGACAGGCGGCAACATCATCGTGCAGCCCACCAACTAAGCCTCCCCGACTGCCACCCCGACCACACATCCAGCAAAATCACACAACAAGCATGAAACGATATATATCCCCCCTCATATTCCTCGCCCTTCCGGGCCTGGCGCTGCTCACCGGCTGTGCGGCCGACGGCAACGAGCCCCCAATGCCCGAGCCCGACCCCACACAGAGCATCGTGTTCGGGCAGGCAGCCGCCTCCGGAGGCATCGACTCGCAGAAGCAGGCGTCGACGCCGTCGCGTTCCACCCTCCTCAACGCCCTTCCGGAGGGAGCGCAGGCCAGGGTCTACGGCTATTGCGTGCCGCTGTCGGTGAGCCTAAACGCCGACCCGGCATCGGCCACACTGCCCTGGGTGCAGAAGGCCAACTATTCCGTGCCCGATGTGTTTCCGGGAAGCGATACCAGCGAGGGCAACATTGCCGGCACCACGCTCACCGTTAACAACGGGCGCCTGAAATACGACGGCACCCCCAAGCCGTGGCTCACCGGCGGCAACCTCGACGCCGACGCGGCCAACTACACGTTCATCTCCCACTATCCGGCAACGGGGGCGTTCACCTACAGCCGCCATGCCGTGGCTGCCAACTCCACAACCGGCGCCCCACGGTTCACCTTCACCATGCCGGCGGCTGCCTACACCGACCACACTGCCATCCCCGACGCCATGGTGGCAGCCAAATTCAACCATCAGAAATCCGACGGACAGGTGCACTTCACCTACCGCCACATACTCACCGCCCTGCGCTTCCAGATCAACAACTACTCGGCCGAAGAGCTGACACTCACCTCTATCCGTCTGGAGGGCGACTTCTTCAACTCCGCCGCTTTCACCTTCAACACCGGCGAGATTGTGCAGACCACTGCCGCCACAACATTCCACGGCAACTGGGACCTCAGCCCCACAGGCGGCATGACGGTGGCCAGCAACTCCGGCCGTCCGCTCGGCGACGACACCCGTGGCACAAGCGTGATGCTGCTCCCCGACCCCGCAATCACCCCTTCGGCCGGCAACAACACCGACTGCCTGGGAAGCAACAAAAAGCTCCATGTCCGCTATTCCATCGGCGCCGCCCAATACACCCAGGATCTGGATGTAAAGCTGCTGTTCAAACCGGCCGGCGGCACAAGCTACGCGCTCAACCTCAACTTCGTTGGCAACGAATTCGTGATATTCTTCCAGCCCACCGACCTATGGGAAAACGGCTCGGACAACGGAATCGTAATCAATTAATCTCCTTGAAAAATGACACGTAAACACATTATATCTTCACTCTTTGGCGCTATGGCCGCCATGATGGCCCTGACCCTGACCGGATGCGCCGAGGAGGACTTCCGTTTCGACGAGCCCGACACCAATGGCCGCGGCGTAACGCTCTCGTTCTCCTGCAACGACATGCTTCCGCAGTACATCGACCCGGTGGCCTCGCGCTCGCGTGCCGCTGACCCCAAGACCGAAGAGGAGAAGAAAATCAACTCGCTCCACCTCTTTTTCTTCGACAGCGACGGCAACTTCGTCCGCCCGAATCTCGACGACACCCAATTTTTCCCCTACCAGTACATCCCCAATGCCACCAACCTTGTCACTGTGGGCGATAAGGTGTTCCAGACCATGACCGGCGTTACGGTTGTGGCCATTGCCAACATCAACGCCACCGAGGGGAACCCATACTTCTGCACCGAATGGACCACCGACGGCGACATACGCAAGGATTCGCGCAAGGCTGAAGGCGAACGCTGGGAAATCAAGAACTACAGCGACCTGAAGCAGTGGATCTATCACCCCCGCCTGCGCATGGACGAAAACCGCTCGGTTGTTGACCTCCCATCGGCCGGCATGCCCATGATAGGCACCCTGGAAGGGGCGTCGCTCGTACAGTCGGCCACCAATCCGCGCCTTGAAGTGCAGCTCAAGGCTCTGATGGCACGTGTGAACATCACCATCAAGCTTAACCCCAATCAGGAGAGCCGCGACGGCGCGCTCCCCACCATGACCATCACAAGCTACGGTATAAAGAACATGCCCAACACCGTGCCGTTCACAGCCCCCACAACCGCGCCGCTTGCCGACGCACCCGCCGGCACGCCGCAGAACGACCGCTATGACCTCACCCGAGGTGACGACGGCGATGACAGCAACGGCCAGGAGATGGTGCAGGACTTCCTCTACGAGCTCCCCGCACCCGTAACCATCAACAAGAACAGCGCCCCCGTAACCTTCAGCTACTACACCTACGAAAACATCCAGCTCCCCGACTACACGGCCACACGCCCCGGTGTGGACGGCACGGATGCCAACTTCTTCCCCGACTATAACGGCGGGGTGGTGGACAACTCCACCATCCGCTATCCCGACGGTATCGACGAGGCAGACCGCCAGCGCTGGAAACCCCTCATGGCCCGCAAAGACGCCTCGGCCATGGTGCTCAACGCATCATATGTGACTCACCAGAACCTCCGCTATCAGGCACGGTTCACCATCTACATGGGTCAGAACCCCGACAACGATTTTCAGGTGAAACGCAATCACGCCTACAACAACAACATCTCAATCCGCGGTCTCGACTACGTGCGCAACTCCTCCGACGGTGTCTACACCTTCGACGCCCGCGTAAACGTCATCTCCGACAACCCCATCTACTTTGCCATAGTCAATGAGCGCAAAATTGACGCGCATGCAAGCTTGCTACCCATGGATGTATGGTTCCTTTTGCGTGAGGAAACAGAGGAAGGTGGAGAAGCCACACAAGACTGGGAATCAACCGTAACACTGACGCTTACCGATCCCGAAGGGAAAGAGCCTACCCCTGACTGGATTAGAATGGAAATGATTCCGCGCGAAGTCATGCAATACAATGGTGACAGAAACCGCCCTACCTCGAAACAATTTATGCCTGGAACTGGTGCTCGTCCATACTTCACCACCAATCTACTGGATGAGCTAAGCTCCGAGATTATAATTGACGGGAACAGAGATAAATCCCGCTCACGCGTATATTTCTACATTGACGAATATCTTCCCCCGAGTAATAACCCTGCGCCAGGCACATATGAAGGACGTTATGCAACAGTCTATGTAACCTACAAAAGGATGGACAAAAACGGGACTTTATTGGATGAACGCCATCGTACCCTCGAAATAGAACAAATGCCTATGGTTCATATTGTAGGTACACAATCCGAGCGTAATATTGATACATGGATGGAATATTACGAAGAATACCTTGAGCATAACGACCCCCTTGACCGCCATGAGCCAAGCGCCGAATACTATAAGGATGGACTGATATGGGGACAGAACAAAAATTACGGCAACTACCAACGTAGAGGAATTCCCCCCTTTCACTGGTACAATAGCGATTTCGATACAATTAATGAAATTTATAATACTGAACAGGCGTTTAATATGACCAAATACATCATTAGGACAGATGGCACACCTTTAAACTCTGTGTTACTTTATAATGAAACCGTTCCTGCATCTGCATTTCATTATTGTTATGGTAAAAACAAACGGAATGCCGATGGATCAGTGAATACCAGTGACAATGTAACTACAGGATGGTACATGCCCGGTATTTCAGAACTCGAGCTTGCTCTGACACAAAAATATCTTGACTTCCCAGATTTTCAAGGTAATTTTTATTGGTCATGTGCAGCTGCAAAAACTGGCACACAGGGTGTAACAACCCAACAGTATGAAGTTACAGACAGAGCGAGAGCCACGAAAGTAATATTCGACAACAAAGGAAATGCCGATTATGCAAAAAGTGGTTCTCTGAATGATTCCGAAAATTATACAACACAGAACGATATATATGGTAGAGCTTTGCGTTCGGAGAAATTCCGCATCCGCGCCTTCTACAAGGTGCAGTAAGGCCAGCCGGATTTTGCGTAACCCGGCGAGGTATCCCACTGTATCGCCAGAGGCGATGGGCTGTGGTGAACCCCATGAAAGCGAAGCGCATCATGGGGTACAGAGGAACCAACCCGGAAGCACCTCGAAGAGGTCGCGGCTGTGAAAGCCTCCGGATAGAATCTCTGTAAATCCGCACCCTGAATCACGGCCGCTACCTCTTCGAGGTGCGCCCCACACCCTCTCCCACCACCCATGATGCGCTGCGCTTTCATGGGGTTAACCACGGAATATCGCCTCCGGCGATACCATCCGCGCGTTCTACAAGGTGCAGTAAGACCATCAGGATTGCTGTAGGGTCGCGACCTGTCGCGACTGCAACCCTGTAAATTTCAAATCATTACCTTGCAGACTCCAATCAGTGAGCGCGGCCTAATCCACTGCCAGGCAGTCGCGACAGGTCGCGACCCTACAATTGGATGCAATCAGGATTTTGCGTAACCCGGCAAGCGGTATAACCGCATAAATATACATATCTGAAGTTCGGCCATTTTATATACAAAATGGCAGCGAGAGGGCGAATTGGCGTAATGAAGGCGCGTCAATCGCCCTCTTTCGGTTTCAGTATGTTGCGATTGTAAAGGGAAATAAGTATTTTTGTGTAGCTCAATCATTATTATCATTGTTCAGGCCACCCACGACGCCACGAGGCGGCATCGGACCAAATGAACCTGATGGCATTGTTGAGAAACCAACCGCATTATTCACCTCCAAAACCAATCATAGCAGCAGTTAAAATTCGTTAAAAGCCACCATCGCAAACTGTCGGATGCCGCCATCGGCTTCCAGCGGTCAGATTGTCATTTTTATGCATAAATCCTAACAGAAACCATATAATCAATTTAATAACTTAACCCAATCAGTCACACGAATGTTGAAACATCTCTACAAGACATTGTGCATAGCGGCTGCCATAGCAGTCGCCATGCCGGCATTCTCTCAGCTCAAGACTGTGGATCCGGGCCAGCCCATCGAAGGGGTTGTGCGGGTGAAACTGCAGACTGAGACGGCCCGCAAAATCGGGTCGGCACGGCGTGTGGCGCCACGCGGCAAGCTCTCCACGGGCACCGCGCTCGACGCCCCGCTGAAAGCCATGAAAGGCGTGAGCATCCGCCCGGTGTTCCCGCCGAACGAAAAATTCGCGGCACAACGCGCCGAATTCGGCCTCGACCAGTGGTTCGAGATTGAGTTCGACAGCGACATGAGCTCGCGCGAAGCCGCCGGCATGCTCAAATCCACCGCCGGAGTGAGCAACGCCTCGGTGCGCTATCCCGTGGTGCTGTTTGACGGCAACGCCCGCATCACCCCGGCAGCCGCCCCGACAGCGGCTGCCACAGGCGACGCCATGCCGTTCAACGACCCGCGCCTGAGCCAGCAGTGGCACTACCACAACACCGGCCAGCGCCAGGGCTGGGTGCCCGGCGCCGACATCAACCTGTTTGATGCATGGCAGACCGAAACCGGCAAGAGCGACGTGATCGTGGCCATCATCGACGGCGGTGTGGACTACACCCACGAGGACCTTGCCGCCAACATGTGGGTCAACGAGGCCGAGCTTAACGGCACACCCGGCGTGGACGATGACGGTAACGGCTACGTGGACGACATCTACGGCTACAACTTCGTGACCAACAGCGCCCAGATCTATCCCCACAACCACGGCACACACGTGGCCGGAACTGTGGCGGCCGTCAACAACAACGGCATCGGCGTGGCCGGCGTGGCCGGCGGCGACGGCACACCCGGCAGCGGCGTGCGCCTCATGTCGTGCCAGGTGTTCGAATCGCGTGCCGGAACAGGCGAAGGCAACTTCGCGGCCGCACTGGTGTATGCCGCCGAAATGGGCGCATCCATCGCACAGTGCTCATGGGGCTGGGATGCCTCGGGCTACTACGACCCGGCGGTGATCGACGCCATCGGCTACTTCAACCGCGTGAGCCGCAGCGACCGCATGAACGGCGGCCTCTGCATCTTCGCTTCCGGCAACCAGGGGAGCACCGGCGACATCTATCCCGGATGCCTCGACAACGTGCTCACCGTGGGCGCCATGACCGCGCAGCTCACCCCCGCAAGCTACACCAACTACGGCAGCTGGGTTGACGTGGTTGCCCCCGGCGGTCTGCTCGACTTCGACCAGAGCGAAGGCGTGCTCTCCACCCTCCCCAACAACAGCTACGGCTTCATGGAGGGAACCTCGATGGCCTGCCCCCACGTGAGCGGTATCGCCGCCCTGATTCTCTCCAAGCACGGCAACGCCAACTTCCCGCCCTCCACACTGCGCACACAGATCGAGACCTCGGTGCGCGACTTCTACACCACCAACCCCACATGGGTCGGTCTGCTCGGATCGGGCTACGTGGACGCGGCCCGCGCCCTCAACATGAGCGACGGCACAGCCCCCGAGGCTGTGGCATCGTATGAGGCCATCCCCACACAGGACGAGATAGCCCTTTCATGGATTATTCCGGAAAGCAGCGACCACAATGTGAACCACCACACCATCTACTACAGCACAACCGAATTCAACGCTCAGAGCGACCTGCAGCAGGTGCCGCAGGCAACGGTCGACACCCGCTTCATGCAGTCGGGCGACCCGATGACCTACGACCTCACCGGCCTGCAGGCCATGACTTCCTACTGGGTGGCCATCAAGGCCGTTGACCGCTGGGGCAACGCCTCTCCGCTCTCCGAGGTGAAGAAAGTGACCACCAACGCCGGACCGAAGATGACCCTCACCGCAGGCGAATCGTCGTTCCAGGTGACGCCCACAGCGTCCACCGCAGGCTCGTTCACCATCGGCAACGAGGCCGAGGGCCTGCTGCGCTGGAGCACATCACTGCGCAACATGTCGATGAGCATGTTCGGGCTGGGACGCATGCAGTCGTCGCCCTACCGCGGCACAATCGCTCTGGCTCAGGCCACGCCGCGTGCCAAATCGGTGGCAACGTATGATGTGGACAATTACATGGCCTCCGACTATCCCAAGAGCATGCAGACCTACGAGGAGCTGTACGCCTACATCGGCGACGCCGACAAGACCAAACCCAACGCCCTCGCACAGCTCTTCACGGTGGATGCCTCGGCCTATCCCAACGGCTTCAACCTCACTCACCTGAACTTTGACGGCGCCAACGGCTCAAGCGCCCGGTTTGAAATCTACCGCGGCAACTCCATGTTCAGCGAGCGCAACCTCGAACTGCGCTTCGAACCTCAGTTCTTCGCCTACAACTACGACCTCTCGCTCCCCGAGCAGCTGTGGTTCGCCCCCGGCGAAAGCTTCTGGGTTGTGGCCCACATCAGCGGAGAGGACCCCTATCCCCTCGGCATGGGCTTCAAGAACGACTCGCCCACAGCACTGAGCGCCTACATGAGCAACGACGGCGGCAAAACCTGGACCCTGCTTGCCGAGGCTCTGAAAGGCTCGATGTACGAGCAGTATGCCTCCAGCGCCACATGGTGCGTGAAGGCCATGAGCAAGAACCCCGACTGGAGCCAGGTACTCGAGCTTACACCCGCCACAGGCACGCTCAAACAGAACGAGACCGCGCTGGTGGAGGTGAAGCACAACGGCACACCGCTTGTCAACGGCAACTACAAGGCAAAAGTCTATGTCAGCACCAACGAAACCACCCCGTCGGCCGACAATAACCTGACGTTCAACTTCTCCGTTAGCGGCCAGACCCCCGACATACAGGTGAACAAAGTAATCGACTTCGGCAGCCTGCTCGTGGGTCAGAAGAAAACCATTGCCGTTGACATCCTCAACGAGGGCTACGGCACGCTCGGCGGCCAGTACAACGCCTTCCTGGGTTCGAACAACATCACCAGCACCGACCCCAACTTCAAGGGTCCGGACTATATTCAGAGCGGATTCCCGGCACGTTCGGTCACCACAGTCGACCTCACATTCGAGCCTGTTGAATCGGGCAGCCATTCGGGCCAGATCGTGTTCAAAGGCGCCACAGGCGAATTCAAGGTGATGGTTACCGGAGCGGCCACAGATCCCGCCAATATAGCCTTCAATCCGGCCACCCTCGACGCAGGCCAGATTGTGGCCGGCGAGCAGCCCAAGGAACTGGAGTTCGAGATCCGTAACGACGGCAAATATCCGCTTGAATTCGTGATGCCCAACTACAGCGACCAGACTCTCTCCACCGGCGCCGGCGCATCCTCGGTGCACCGTTTCGGCTACACCGCCGACAATAACATCACAGGCAGCGTGGCATACGAACCGATGGCCGAACTGGCCGACGGCAAGGAAGTGACATCGCAGCTCAACGACCGCAGCGTGTGGAGCAACGAGATCGAGATCGGCTTCGGATTCCCCTACTTCGGCAAGACATACGAACGCCTCTACATCTCTAAGTTCGGCGGCGTGGCATTCAGCTACGAGCCTGACATCTACATGTACGGCCCGCTCACCACAACCTCCAACGGAGTGGCAGGCACAGGCCTGATATGCGCCTACGGCATCAGCGAGCTGGTGATGGGTGCGCAGTCGAAAGTGGTCTACGGCCACAAGGACGGCAATTTCGTGGTGAACTTCCAGAACGTGCTGGCCGCAGTCTACGGCACTGAGTACATCCCCATCTCGTTCCATCTCACGCTCAGCCCCACCGGCGACGTGTACATGGCCTACGACGACTACGACCCCTGGAGCGTGTTCACACAGGGTGAAGGCATCTTCGTGGCTCTCAACGACATGGAGATGGACGACCCGTTCATTGTCACATCACAGGATATGGTGCAGGACGGCATTGCCACCGTGGCAGGCCAGATTGCCACCGGCACAGCCTTCCACTTCTCAGCACCCAAGCCCAACATCATCTCCTCGGTAAGCCCGGCCTACGGCATGGTGGCTCCCGGCGACAAGGTGACCGTCAAGGCCACCGTGGCTGCAACCGACGAGATGGCGGCAGGCGCAACCTACACCAATCTGGTTGTGAACAGCAACGACCCGCAGCAACCCTCGGCAGTGGTGCGCTTCGACGCCGTTGTGGGTGGCGACCTCAAGCCTGAGCTTACGGTCAAGACCTCCGAACTGAACTTCGGCAAAGTGTTCCGCACGGCCACAAAGCAGCTTGCGGTGACAGTGTCGAACACCGGCCGCAACGACATGACCCTCACCGACGCCACCCTGGCCGACGGCAAGTTCACCATCGCATTCGACAAGGGTGCAGTGATTCCCGCCCGTCAGAGCCGCGACATTGTTGTGACACTCCCCACCGAGGCTGAAGGCGCTGTTAGCGACGTGCTCACCATCACAACCGATGCCGGCACAGCCCGCGTGAGCCTAACCGGCCAAGTAATCGGCGTTCCCGCTGCATCGCTCAGCTACGAATCAATAATGGAGACGCTGGCCTATGGCGCAACCAAGGCGATGCCCCTCACGGTGACCAACACCGGCAACGAGCCTCTGGAATGGAGCCTCACCCCCGGCGCGCACCTGCTCTACACACCGGCGTATGCCGAAGGCGCAAAGGTGTCGTACACATATGCCTCCAGCCTCGACGACAAGAGCGTGAGTGCCGAATGGACCGACATCGTTTCGGGCGGACAGGCAACCCACAGCAATATGACATACCTCATCAACAACGACTTCGTTGAGGTCGAGCTCCCCTTCGAGTTCCCCTTCTACGGAAAGAAGTACACCAAGATGTATGTCTATGGCCGAGGTTTCGTGTCGTTCACAAAACGCACCGACGAGCACACCGCCCCCGAGCCTCCCGCCGAATTCCCGCTGGGCACCATCTACGACAACCTCATTGCTCCGTACTGGGGTCTGCACTTCCCCGACGAGAACCGCACATCGGGTGTCTACACCCTCGGTTCGGAATCGGAGATGGTGGTGTCGTTCATGGAGTACGGCAACACGATGAACTACGGCATAGACTATCAGCTTGTAATGTACCCCGACGGCTCATTCCGCTTTGCCTACAAGGGACATGACGAGAATGCCGAGCTGTTCAACATCTTCGGCGTGGCCGGCATATCAAATGAAGGAGCCACCTCCGGCATGGCCATCCCCGAACGCACCGTTTCGCTCGGCCAGGCCGTGCAGTTCAACCCGATGGTGGTCAACACCCTCCCCGCAGGCGAATCGGCCACTGCCGACGTTACCCTCACAGCCGACGCCATGGGCGGCGAATACGAATCGGCCCTGACGCTCAGCACCAATGTGCCCACAGCCGAGACCATCACCGTGCCTGTTTCGCTCACAATCGAAGGCACACCCAAGCCCGAGATTCCCGAGAAGGTTGAATTCGAGTTCATCGCAGGCTCAATGTCGACCGACTACAGCGACTTCTTCGTGCAGCAGGGAGTGGCACAGGTATGCTACATCGACATAAAGAACACCGGCTCGGCCGCGTTCACCATCGAGAACATCGCCACCGACATTCCGAAGGTTGAGTTCTACGACGATTATTTCGGAGAAACCTACGAAATGCCGGCCTTCGACCTCTGGTACTACGGCAAGATGGAGGACTGGATGACCGGCGAGATGGTTGACCAGTGGATCGGTTATGGAGGCGACTACTTCGAGCCTGCCACCGTGGATGCCAACGGATTCCGCTTCGCCATCCCCATCATGCCAGGCAGTCCGGTACATGCAGCCCCCGGCGTGACCAACGCCAAGCTCACCCTCATGCTCTCGGGAGTGGAAGGTGTAAGCGAGGTGGAAATCCCCATCACCATCACTGCCACCGACGTGCCGGTGCTCTCGCTCGACAAGTTCGAACTGACCTATGAAGGTGTGGCCGACGACTTCGAGAAAGAGGAGACCATCACCCTGGGCAACGACGGTGCATACAAACTCACCTACGACTACTACATCGACACCACCGGCGAAGGTGAAGAAGCCGAGATTCCCGACGGAGGCGGCATCGCCCCCATGACAGCCAAAGCTGCCAAGGCAGTGAAAGCCCCCGAAGCCATCAGCCTCAACAAGGCCATGCTTGCCGGCGGCATCCGTCCGTTCGACACCGAAGCCAGCGACAACTACCTTAACGAGCCGCAGGAAGGCAACTACACCGGTCGCCTCTACCATCCGGTGCTCGAAGGCTCGCAGGGCGCCTACGTCTACGGCTCCAACACCACCTACTCCGAGTTCTACGGCTCCACGCTGTTCGAATCGCCCAAGGGTGGCTTCAACATCTCGCACATCTACACCCTTGTTGCCCCGGGCAACCTGGAGAATGTTGACTACACGGTTGAAATCGTCCTCGGCGACGACCCGACTTCAGGCACAGTGGCCGGACGCGGCACCTATCACCTCGACGAATCTCCGTTTAAGGGGACACCGGGCGCGGAGAACGGCACGGCATTCATCATCGTGCCCCTCGACCGTCCGGTATTCGTGGGCGAGGGAAGCCAGTTCTGCGTGGTAGTGAAATATCCTGTAGGCGAGAAGTTCGTGGCCGGTATGGTTGCCAAAGCCGACCCGTATGTCTCCAACCGCTACATGGCCTATCTCGAGGGCTACGGATGGTATGACGCAGCCTCGATGTTCGAGGAGAAATATGGCTCGCTTGGCTATGCCACCACCTGCCTCCAGACCACCGAAGGCTCCTTCTGGGTATCGCTCTCGCCCGACGCCACCACTCAGGGTGTGATCGAGCCGGAAGCCACAACCCCCATCAAGGTGAAAATCAACGCCGCCACCGCTCCGCTCGAAACGGGCAACAAGGCCATGATTGTGGTTCACACTTCCGACCCGATGCAGCCCGTCGTCAACATCCCCGTTACGCTGAGCAAGAACGCCACCCCCACAGTGACCACCACCATCACCTCGCTTGAAGTGAACGAAGGCGAAACCGGCACTCTCCCCGTCAAGATCGACGAGCCGGACGGCGACGCCCTCACCGTAAGCCTCACCGACAACGGACACATCTCCACCATCGAGAGCGTTGACGCCGGCACGGCCGCAGTGACCATCGCCGACGACCGCCAGAGCTTCACCGTGGCCGGCAGCACCGACGGCACACCCGTCAGCGCCACCGCCAACGTGAAACTCGCGCCCACATTCGGCGATGCAGGCACATTCAACCTCACGGTGAATGCCGCCGATGCCAACAATCATGTCGGCACACTCAACGTGGCATACGTGGTGAACCACACCAACCGCGCACCCGTGGCCGGCACAGCAGCCGACGTAGCCCTCACCGAGGGTCAGGTGTCGCAGCTTGTTGCGTTCGACTCGATGTTCACCGATCCCGACGGCGACCCGATGACCTTCACACTCGATGTGACCGACGCAGCCGGCGTGGTTGAGCCTTATCTCTCGAACAACGGAGTGATCTTCTTCGGCAAGAAAGCCGGACAGGCCACTGCAACCGTGACCGCCACCGACAGCGAGGGCGCACAGGCCACCGCATCGTTCGCCGTCAAGGTTGACAAGAGCAGCGGCATCGAGAGCATCGAGGCTTCCGCAGCAGGCATCACGCTCGCTCCCGCCGTCACCTCCGACCTCGTCACACTGACATGCGCATTCACCGACCAGGCCCTCGGCATCAATGTCGTGGCCATGAACGGACAGGTGCTCATGGTTGAGCAGATGGCAGTGTCGGAAGGCCAGCCCGTCAGCCTGTCGCTCGGACACCTCCCCGCCGGAAACTACCTGCTCACCGCCACCACCTCGGCCGGCAGCACGGCAGCCTTCCGCATCATCCGCGAATAATCCCCTTCGCATAACCGCCTCTCTCCCCTCTCCGTGCGGTTATCCTCACCCCAACTCACCGTCGGTGTGGCCCCCCTGCCACACCGACGTTTTTTCCTGCAACTCTTAAACTGTCGCAACAAAGAATATGGCTACGGTTTGATTTTGCATATCCGTCCGATAAAAAACTCGGCAAAAAAAGATTTTAAAAAATTTGGCGGTTTGCGGCCAAACGCTTAACTTTGCAGACGAAAACATGAGGGGTACTAGCTCATCTGGCTAGAGCGCGACACTGGCAGTGTCGAGGTGAGCGGTTCGAGTCCGCTGTACTCCACAATCAGCACTAAGAATCAGCAAATTAAAGCAAATACGCACAAATTTACGCACATTTTTATATTTATGCGTTTTAAATTTGCTAATCTTAGGGCAATCAATCACAGCGCCTAAAGTAAAATCTTTAGGCGCTTTTTTATGGAATAGAAAAAGCAGCCTATCCTCACGGACGGGCTGCTTGTTGATTTTACCTAATCTTACCTATGGAATTTCTATCGTTTAGTCGGCCTCGGTAAATTCCTTGCCCACGATTTTGGGATTGGGAGGCCGACGCCCCTTAGGGTCCGGTTTGTCCTCCATGCACACCGACGAACGGCAATGCCACTCTTTGTACTTTTCTTTGAGCAGCTTTTCCCGGTCACGCTCTTCGGTTACTTTGAGGAGCTTCTCGTTGAGCCGATTGATTTCTTTCTCGCTCATGTCGGCGCGGTCGCTCAGCTCGCGGTTGCGGTCAATGTGCTTGTCCACCGTGGCGTTGAGCGACGATAGGCGTGAGGTCAGGGAATCCACGAGTTTGAGCAGATTGTCAAACCTGTGGTCCTCCACCTCGTTGGCCTCAGCCTCACTCTTTTTAGCCTCAGCGCTCTTGATGCGCCGGTTGGCGTTGCCATACAAGATGAAGCCCACGAGCGTAGAGCAGCCGAGCAACGATGAAATAATTGTCAGTATGGTTTCCATTGCAATAAAAGTGTAGTAGGATTATCTTCTGAATTTACGGATGAGCCACACAACTGCAATACAGAGCACCACTGCGATGCCTCCGAGCGCGAAGCCTCCGAAGTCCATTTTGGACTGCTCCCATCGTGACAGCGGCTTCTCCACGGGGTAAGGAACCGGTATGGAATCGGCCTTTATGGATTCGAGTTGCTGCCGGAGGTAGCGGAGGGAATCGTTTTTGGATTCCAGCAGCCTTTCAAGCTCCTTCTCGCGGTGCGACGATCGGTAGACTATCGTCTCGCGGTCGTGCCGGAGCGTGTCGCCCTTGTCGTTGAGCACAAGCCGTTCGTTGTGCGACTGCATCAGCGAATCGACCTGCCGCTCTTTTTGGTGCAGCCGCTCAGTGAGAGACTTTATCACATCCAGCAGCTCGGTGTTGTCCTTGTCACGGTACTCCGTGCGCACCGATTCCACAGGCACGTACTTCGTGGTGGTGCACGAGCCGAAGAGGGCGCACAGCAGCATCATTACAAGCACGAGCGACAAGGCGAACGCCACGTTGCGCAGTATCAGCAGCAGGTAGGTGCGCCTATTCATTGTAGATTCGCGCCTCCTGCTCGCGGCGACGGACAAGGCCGGGCATGCGTTTGCCTCCTGCGTTGACCCACCGCATGAACTCGGCGGCAACGGATGGGTCGGAGGGACACATAATCACCTTGCGCCACAGAGTTGATGAGCGCAGGCGCGGCACGCCGAGGTTGTAGGCGAAGCTCACAAGCGCGTCATACTGCCCCTGTGTCAGGCGCGGCACGCCGTCGATGTGCATCCACCGCTGCAGCTCGTCCTCTACCCTTGCGAGGTCTTTGTCAAACAGCTCGTCGGCGGTCTGCTGCGAAATGGTCAGTCCCGGTGTCACGTCGCTGCCGGTATGGCCGTAGCCGATGGTGAGCACACCGCCGGGGCAGCGGTAGGCCATGAGGCGGCAGCCCTCAAAGCCTTTTATTAGCTCCTTGATTCTGTCGGACGCTTTCATGGCACAAGGGGTTCAAGGGTTTCGCTTGCTTCGATGCGCGCTTTCAGGGCGTTGATGAAGGCGGTGACTGCAGTGGTGACGGTCAGGGCGTCGGCGGTGCTGTCGGCCTGCTGCCACAGGGAGCCGCCGTTGTTTAGGCCGAACGAGCCGAGCTGCCGGGGCGATTGTGCCGGGGCTGTGGCGTCCTGCACTGCGTCGGGGTCGGGCAGCTCGTTCACCAAGCCGTTTTCGAGGGTGTAGAGGCGTCCTGATTCGATGCGTGCGATGCCTGAGATTGCCACTGTGCGTGCCGTGTCAAGGGAGTTGTCCACCGGCACGGCCATGTTGATTACGTTGCCGAATCTGATTGCTGTTGGTTCCATGTCTGAATTGGTTTTAAATGGGTTTATAATGGCGTATAATTAGTATTTTAAGTGAGTTTGAGCGTGCCGTCAGAGGCTTTAGTGAGCAGTTGCCAACTTGTGCTTCCAAGTTTGAGGAATATCCCGTTGGGGGTAAACTGCGCACCAAATCCAGCACTAACCTGAACTCCGAAATAGTTCTCCCTCATAAGGAATCGCATGTTACCAAGTATGGCCACAATTCCGTTTGAGGCATGTTTAATCATGTCTGAGGCGCCTCTGATAACTTGGCCTGATGCAGTCGGTGTAATGCTGCGTGCAGTTCCGATGGCTATAATTCCGGTGCTCTCAGTGGCCTTTACTCTCAGGGTGTACGTAGTAGAGACCGGGAGCGTTGCATTTATCTGCACTGTGCCTTTACCCGTTGTGGGGTCGGTATAGAAAGTGCTTGAACCGGAGAACACCACATTTTCCTTGGAATTGGCGGTGTAAAATATCTCGACTTTCAAACCGCCCCCAATCCACGGCTCGCTTTCCGGAATATTGTTCATGTTTATCCCAAGGGACAACGATACAGTGCCATTCAGGACAGAATTCGCGGTACGTGAGCCGAGGTTATAAGTCCATGTCGCACCCTGTGTGATGCCTGTTGCGCCCTGCTGTATCATCCCGTTGGGTCTTGTGACTTGAGAACGCGAGCCGATGCGGATTGATTGGGCAGAGAACGAGCCATTCCAGTTTGTTACATAAGATGCCGCAGATGCAACATCGGTATCCGACAGCATCTCGTTGGTGACAGACATCCTCACTCTTTTGTCAGGGCCAATCAACTTCATGCCTGCGATGTCAAACTTGATACTGTCGCCAAGTTCGATTGAGTTTTCAAGCATGCGCACCACGTTATCACAGAAATATGCATGGCCGTTATGATAGATTCCGGCGCGGGCGCGGTTCTCATCGGTCGGCTTTTGAGCGGCATCAATGAGGTCGCCTCCAAAAAACGCGGCCAGCGCATCCCTCGATTCACCGTTGCCGTTAAGTCCGGCCATGATTTTACGCACGCCGTCCGAACCGGTGATGCCGAGCCTCAGTAGTGCTGCCAGTATCACACCGCCATCTATCTCGGTGGAATCCTGCCTTGCCCGTTGTATGGCTTTGAGCAGATAGCTGCCGTCCTCGGGCGCTGCCGTCCATTGGGTCGGGATTACATTGCCTATGTAAAGCCCAGCATGCTCCAGTTCGAGCGATACTTTCGCATTGGCGTTGCCGAATCCGTAAATCAAAACGGTGTCGCCGTTCCATTCATCCGAGAGCTTGAACGTCTTTATCAGGTCGAACTCGCCGTTGGCCGCCACCTGCCCTACAGTCTGCCATGACGCCCAATTGCTTACAAGCTGGAAATAGATATGACCGCTTGTACGTCCGCTCACCGTGCCTTTGACCCTCAGTGTCATTGTGGTGTACTTTGCCGCCTTGCGGATTGACAGTCTTTCGTAGGCTGCTCGGTTTCCGCTCGTTGCGTTGCAGGTCATTTTCAGGTTGCCGTTTGAGCCACTCATGCTCAGGTCATCCCACCACCAGTCGCCTTGAAGCGGGTTGCTGGAGAATGCTCCGTCAGGCAGGTTCCAGTCGCCGGAAGCCAACAACAGGTTGCGTGTGGCCACCTCCATGTCGGCCACATCGGTAATCACTGGTACGGTCTCGCGGTCGAGCACCGGAACATTGGAAGCTGTGGACTCCACCGGACGCAGTTCCAGCACCACCTCTACCGCATCGGGCACGATGTTGATGGTGGTAGTTGCAGCAGCATTCACCACCGACGAAACCGTATTACCAGCCGCATTCTTTTGGATGGCATGAAGGAACTTTTCTGTAGTGGCTTCGCGCT
>OHCW01000665.1_pt1 | contig 18548 bp, 14 predicted proteins | sample 1566781 | NCBI WGS metagenome assembly OHCW01 (sample SAMEA3879590, study PRJEB24766) | human gut metagenome | biome: human-associated habitat; feature: feces | place: USA | collected 1985/1987 | reverse complement strand
AGCTTTGCAACTTCCCTGCGCTGGAACGCCTGGAAATCCTTGTATTCTTTGCTTGGCACACGATACTGGTTATTATGGTAACCCTGATCGATGATAAATTCCGGACGGAATTTATAACCGACCTCTCTCTCAAACTGCTCTAAAATATATGGACTTACAGAGGAAGAATAACCGTACCAGTCAACAAACTTCTCTCTCTTAAGCTCATCAAATACGAGTGTGAACTGATGGAAGAACGTTGTATAACGGATCACGTTCACATACGGATGCTCTGCACAGTATTTGCGCAGACGCTCCATGGAATATTTATGTGTTTTCGGCTGTCTGACATCGAATGTGATCTGATGTTCAAAATCCTTCCAGCCATTTGTCACAGCATTGTACATATGAACCGGATCCCAGATGATGTAAGCTAAAAAGCTGACTGTATATTCATGGAACGGTTCTGTATCGTGGATGCAGACACAGCCGGTTTCCTCATTGTATTCCCATTTATCTGTGGATACCACTTCCCCTGTGGAGCGGTCGATGACTTCCCACCAGCGTTTTCTGTCATCTCTTGTATTTACCTGCATCAGTTCATCCGAAATTCCTTTCATTAAAGGAATCTGAAGTTCGTTACCGGTTGCAGTGTAAAAATTAGTCATGATATAACTCTGCTGCACTTCATCCGGATTTGCTTTTGCCCACGCATTATCTTTTCTGGTGGTATAATAAGTTGCATATATTTTTGCACCGGTTTTGGTCAGTTCCTCAGGGAACTCTGTACCGTCGCAGTCACGGATCGCATCTGCTCCCCAGCGTTTCATTAACTCAATTGTCTCCGGAACTACATCCAGGTTTGTTGGAATCGTCACTCTTCCACCGTGTTCTTTATTACCCATAATCTTCTCCTTTATCCTGTAATTTTTGCATTTCCTTTTTCTAACTCTAAAACAAAAAATCCTTCTGTTTCCTCTATTATCTGCGTTTTCTTGTCTGTCTCCAGTCTGGCTCTTTTTGTTGGAAATGTATTTTTTATTTTTATAAGCATTTTCTCAGGTATCTTCAATCGGATTTCTGACAGATAACCATTTTTAATTTTTCCGCTTACGAGAATACCACCATAACTCCGAAAACCATTAAATTCTATCCCCTCGTTTTCCCATTGTTTTGGAATTGCTGGAAATAAATGCAAATATCCCCGATATTCCTGTAAAAGCATCTCTTGTAATGCATCACAAAATCCAAATAATGCTTCCAACGTAAAACGTCTGTAATGAAAGGTTGAATAACCTTTTTGCTTGTAATCACCATTCAGGTGAAATCCGTTTTCTTCTACAAATCCATCCGCAAATTGTCTCAGTTTTTCATAAGCGCCTGCTCCATTCTCTGCCATAGCATAGAGCTGTGCACACATTGCGAACGAAAATCCTACCCACATTCCAGTTCCGAGTTTCTCTATTTCTGATAAGGCTTTTTTATAAAGTTCCCTGTGTTCTTTTGTATCATAATGTATCAAATGAAGCGGATACAGACACATTAAATGTGAAAAATGCCTGTGTGACTCTTTCAAACGTTCTACTCTGTTCAAGCCGATATATCCATCTATAACTGCAATCTCATCTAATTTAGAAAGTATCTCTTCATATGCTGTTTTTTCCTTATTTAATATTTCTGAATACTCCTGCAACCGCACAAACAAGTATCTGATAAGTGCAAGATCAAAATTACTGTTTGGGATCAAATATGCCTCTGGCGTATCATCATATATTTCCGGTGAGGTGGAGAGTGGCAAATATAATTTCCCATTCTTTTCCTCTAAAAGACCCATAATGGCCTTTCCAACTTCATAAAAAAATGGATATGCCTTCTCTTTTAAAAAAAGAACATCACCTGTATACAAATAATACTCATCAAAGCTTAGTGCCACCCAGATACTCATAGTTGGAGAAAGTGCATATTGTGACCAGCCACCCATTGGTTTTCCGTCAATCGTTGACACACCCGGAATGAGCAGACCATCCACACCATAAAACTCGTTTGCAAACTGTTCAAAACGAGGTTTTAAATTCCATAAATAATCCAAAAAAACTTCTCCCTCAGCAAGCCTGTCCGCTTTCAAATATGCCTGATAGGACAACTGTGTATTCGTATCATGGTGATAATCTCCGCGCCATGGCGGAATCTTCCCATCATCCGCAGTCCAGACTCCTTGCAGTGGCATTGGATAATTTCCTTTTCTGCTGCACGATGCAAATAAATACCACGACCGGTAATAGGTTTTTTCCAACAGTTCATCGTTGATTTTCAGTGAAGCCTTTTCCCAATATTTTTTCCACCATTTTATATGCTCTTCCTTTAACTTGTCGTATCCTGTCCTGGCAGCTTCTTTTAATTCCTCTTTTGCGATCCTGTCAAAGTCATCTCCGTCTTTGCTTGTTTTAATTGTAAAATAAATCTCAGCAAATTCCTTTTTTAAGACGGTATATGCGAACACACCATAAGAGAATTCACTTTTTGTTTCCTGTATATAATACAGAAAGCCATCTTCCTTTTTTATGTCAGCCTGTGGGTAACCCATTCCGCATGTCGGAGTAATCTGTCCGCCATCCTTAAACATTTCCCTTTCATTATGACAGTCTGAAGAAATGTATTCCGGAATGCAGAGTTCTGATCTGAAATCACCTTTTATTCTTGCTGCTCCTACAGGCTTCCATGCATCCATGAAAAGTTCAATTTCTCCACCATCAAAATGCATTTCCCCAATGGCACTTTTCAAATCAATTTTTGCATGTACGTTTTGGAGTTCACACCCATAATCTAACTTAAAATGTCCTGCAGAGATTTTAGAAGGATAAGATAATTCATCATATATTTTTTCAAAAAGTCTCTCCCGTTCTTTCCATGCTTCCTCTGTACGAAGTTTAGACAGCTTTACAAGATTTTTGTAACAAAATCCAGCTTCCAATGTATTAGGATGCTCTCTGGTATCCCACAGATCTATTCTGTCCACTGCCAGATAAATGGCATCTTCGCCATACACAATACATCCCAGCCTGCCATTTCCAAGTGGTAACCCCATATCCCACGAAGTAATGGCATGTTCATAACAAATATCATATTTACTTAAATCCATACTCTTTTCACTTTCTGACTGTTCAGATTTTCTTATGATTCTTGATAAACCTCAAGTAATCTTAAAGCCGCTTCTGTTCTCGATGAAGTGATTTTTATGATAAGTTCCTCTGTCTGTACCGGATCAAACATGCAAATACGTTTATGTCCTACAACTGTAAAATCAGCAATTTTATTTTTTCCCGCAAGGATCTCTCCCTGTTCAATATGTTGTCCCAATGGCAAATATTCTCCCAGAACAACTGCGGAAATATTCTTAAGCTCCGGAAAACGAAGTGTGATGACTGCACTCGCACTGTCCTCTGATGCCAACCAATATGTCCCGTTGTCTCCATCTGTAAGAAATTCTACCGAATGATCTGTTTGTACGGTATCCGCTTCAATTTGTGCCGTGGCAGCTATATTATGTGCAAATTTGTTTTTCAACATTTCCCCAAGTTGTTTCAACTGCTCACAATCCGCTTTAGCTATACGTCCGTGTTTATCCGGTGGAATATTCAGCAACAGGCTTGCATTTGCACCAACCGCATCCAGATAAATATGGAATAACTCCTCCGCTGTACGTACCTGTGCATCCTCTTCCTCATGATAAAACCAGCCGGTGCGGATCGAAGTATCAACTTCTGCCGGATACCAGACCAGTGTTTCCGCCTGTTTTATTGCTTCCCGGCTGCCCAGATCCTCATCCTGCGAGTCGAATTTTCTGGAAAATGTTCCGTCATCTGACTTTTGCGACTTTTCCGAGGTTCGTTCTGCATCACGGAGTTCTGCCGGAACAACACTCCACTCACTCTTCCTGCATCGTAATAAGCAGCTTCATCGCGGATAGCTATTGAGTCGGTGGTAGACCAACAGGGATCGCCGCAATGTCCTGCCTCATTTCCACACCATCTTACATCCGGTCCACATATATTGATTACTGCCTCCGGCTGTAAGTTTCGTATTACACTGTAGTACCTCTCCCAGTCATAGACTTGTTTTTTTCCGTTCGGTCCTTCACCGCATGCGCCATCAAACCAAAAACAAAATATATCACCGTAATTGCTTGCGAGTTCTGTCAACTGGTTCACAAAATAATCATCATATGCTGTTCCGCTTCCATAACATGACTCATGCCGATCCCATGGTGATAAGTACACCCCGAATTTTATTCCACCGCGTCTGCACGCATCTGCAACTTCGCGCACCACATCCCCCTGTCCATTTTTCCATGGACTGTTTTTAACACTATATTCTGTATAGGCACTTGGCCACAGGCAAAAACCGTCATGGTGTTTGCACGTCAACAGCAGTCCTCTCATCCCTGCTGACTTAACAGCCGCTACCCATTGATCTGCATCAAACGCATCTGGTGCAAAAAGTCTCGGGGAATCTGTTCCATCTCCCCACTCACGACCGGTAAAAGTATTCATACCAAAATGCGTAAATGCATAAAATTCAAGCTGCTGCCATGCAAGCTGGCGCAGACTTGGTGCAATGCCAGCCGCATAATAAATCTGTTCTTCGGGTGTCCTCATCTTTTCCTCCTTCTCCTGTATCTGCTTTTTTTATTCCAGATAAGAAATTAACCTTTCAGACCTCCGACATTCATTCCCTGAATTAACTGCTTCTGTCCTATCAGGAAAATAATAATGGTCGGGATTAACGCTAATATAAGTGCTGCAAACAATGCTCCCCAGTCTGTAGCATAACGCTGAACCTCATACAGATTGGCAAGTCCGACCGGAAGTGTCTGCTTTTCCGGGTCAGTTAACATAACAAGTGCAACCGGATATTCGTTCCATGCAGCCATCGCTGAAATCATACACACTGTCACAATTCCCGGCTTTGCCATCGGCATAATTACTTTTATCAGGATACGGAACGGTCCACAGCCATCAATCATTGCTGCTTCCTCATAATCCCTCGGAATAGACCTTAAAAAGCCGGACAAAACAAATATGGCAAACGGAAACTGCATTGTTGCATACAAAACAGCCAGTGCCACACGGTTATTGAGTAAATGCAATGCATTCATCTGTAAAAACAGCGGTATCATAATAAAGGTTGCCTGAATAAAAATAGCTGCCATATAAATATTTAACATCAGCCTTGAGCCAAAAAATTTATACCGCACCAGGCAATAGGCACACGGAACAGCACATACCATGATGACGCACAATGTAATAAGTACAATCAGCACGGAATTTCCGACATTGCTTAAAAGATTTGATTTTTCAATTGCACGCGCATAGTTATCCCATGCCAGACTTTTGGGAAGTGAAAATGCATTTGTAAGAAATTCATTATTCGTTTTAAACGATGAATAAACATTCCAAAGCAATGGATAAATCATAATCACTGTCACCAAAATCATAAAAATGCGGACGACCCACCGCAATGCGGCTGCCTGGCGTCGGCTCTGCTCATTTGTCTTCATATTTCCTACCCCCCTTTAAGACTCACTGTTTGTAAGCTTACGTGAAACCATTGACAACGCAATCGAAATTATCAATGTAAATACTGTAATTGCCATTGCATATCCGAAGTTACCGTTTATAAATCCCTGGGTATACATGTACTGGAGCAATACGGAGGATGCACCGTTTGGTCCTCCACCGGTCATAACCTTGGATAAGGTAAAGCTTAAATTTATCGTTCCCGAAAGAGCCAATACAAACGTAATACCTATAATGTCTTTTATTAACGGCAGCGTAATTGAAAACATTTTACGGACAGGACCTGCCCCGTCAATTGTTGCTGCTTCATAAATCTCACTGGAAATACCATCCATTGCCGCAATATGCATTACCATATAGTAACCGGTCGCCTGCCAGATTAAAGTGACTGCAATACACCAGAGTGCTGTGCTTCCATCTCCCAGCCATGATTTTGCCCATCCGTGTAATCCCACTCCATTTAAAAAGCTGTTTAAAATACCCATAGTCGGATGAAATACAAATGACCAGATAATTCCTACGACTGTAAGTGATATAATGTTTGGAAAATAGAATACTGTCCGGTACAGACCACGTTCCTTCAAATCAGACTGTGAAATAATAAACGCAAGTACCAGTGCAATCGCAATTGTAATTATTGGGACAACCGCCATAAGCTTTAGTGTATTTTTTAATGCAAGGATAAAATATTCGTCCCGGAACATATATTTGTAATTCTCCAGAAAAACAAACTTACTGTTTAATCCAAGAGAAGTTGCATTCGTTAATGATAATAAAAACGCCCGTATAGTCGGAATAATTGTAAAAATCAGTGTCAGTAAAAAGGCTGGTAAAACACATATACAGATAAAACCTACCGGCAGCTTCTGCCCTTTCTTTTTTTTCTTTTCCGCAGCTTGCAGTTTCATTTAATTACCCCTTTCGAAAAAAAATAGCGCCATGCCACACAATGCGGCATGGCGCCTCATAAGTCTACAGACTTACTTGATTATTGCGCAGTTTCTGAAACCTCTTTAAAGGAATTTTCTACTTTCTGAGCCCACTCTTCTGCACTCATTTTACCTGTCATAACATCTGACAATACGTTAAATACATCATCATTCGGAACTACCTTGCATCCTTCTGGTAATGCTGCAAAACCAAATACCATGGATGTTCCATGCTCATAAATCTCATTCATATTATAGATACCGTCAGAAACAAGTCCCTTGGATAACTCAGTTGCATCTTTTAATGCGTAAATACCATTTGCCTTTTCTGCAAACAACTTCACAGACTCTTCTGTATACAGGAAACGTAAAAACTCTTTTGCCAGCTCAGGGTTCTCTGCCTTTGCAGGAATACTAAACTGCTCTACACTTGTCATAACATAGGCTTCATCCCCATCTTTTAAAACTGGGGCTGTCCAGAGTCCAAACTCGAAACCATCCGCTCTCGGAGCGTCTGCCATCTCATTTTCCATCCAGTTACCATTTGGAATAAACAAACATTTGTTCATCATCATTTCTGTCTGGGACTGTGTATGGTTCAATGCAACTGTACCCTCCAGCAAATATCCTCCGGTGCCGATCTTTGCTATATTTTCAAGAACTTCCATCGCTTCTGGTTTTGAGAAAGAACCTTCCACATAATTAGAAATGTCTTTGATATTATCTATCCCTGTAGCAGAAGCTAAGGCCGGCCACAATAAAGACTCTACATATGACGGATAAATTCCTGCATAAGTCATCAATGCATATCCATCTTCTTTTGCCTGATCCCCAAGTGCAAAGAATTCGTCCCATGTCGTCGGGAGTTCATAATTCATTTCCTCAAACAGAGTCTTATTGTATACAAGTCCCATTGGGCTGCTGTTAAATGGCGCCAGATAAATCTTTCCATCAGCATACGGCTGACATTTTGCTGTCTCAAGAATACCCGTATTTACCTGATCTTTTAATGGTGTCTCATCATCAATGCCAGGTCCTTCAAACACATCTGTCAAATCCAATAATGCATGTTCCTTAATCATAGACGAGATAAGACCTGTAGAATCATTGTCGTTCATAACAATAAAATCCGGTACATTTCCGGCAACAATTTGTGGTCTGATGACATCACCAATTGATGGGCTGATCTGCATGTCAACCTCAACTCCCGGATAGGCTGCTTCAAACTTCTCGACTATTTCATTCCAGTAATCCGGACCATAACCTCCTTCAAATACCGCAATATTTAATTTCTTGTTCTCAAATTCTGCCGCATTGTCTGCTGTTCCATTCTTCTCCGTTTTTTCTGTGCCTACTGTGTTTTCTGCGCTGCTGTTGTCTGTGTTTGCGGATGTATTTGCATTTCCCCCGCATCCTGCCAGTGTTGCTGCACACATGCTTGCAACAAGTAGCGTACTAATCGCTTTTTTCATTTTAATTTCCTCCTGATTTTTAATTTTCTGGAAAACTTTTTTGTCTCCCTTGGAATGATTTCATTATAGCTGTAACAGGTGGCAGATTGAATGGACACAATTTACAAAAAGCTATACAATATTGACTTTTTCGACTGACACTGTTAGTATTAATGAACAGCTAAAAATAAAGTATTGGAAAAGAGGAAACTTTGAAATTAACAAAAACACGCCATTGCGTAAAACAGACAAATCTTTTAAGAACCATTAAAATCAGAAACCGGCTTTTATGCATTTTTCTTTTTATTTCCCTTGTTCCGGTTACTTTTATCGGCTTTTATGCATACACAGTATACACCCAGTCAATCAATGATAAGCTGGAACGTTCCAATGAACAGGCTCTGTATCTTTTAAATCAGAATTTTATTACCGAGCTCAACATATTCCGTATGTATATTGACACAATTTCCGTCAGCGATGAATGCCAGCAGATCCTTTCCAAATCATGTGATACCAATTTCACATTAAATGAACAGGATGTACAGGCACTCAACGATTTCCGCAGCCGTGTTCCATTCCCATCCATTCACCTGAAAAATCTGCGTATTCTCGACCGCAATCGAAATATCGTATATGATTTAGGATATGATGATATAGATGCCGAACGTTTTTCCCAGATTGTAGAAGAAATTGATGAAACCTCCCCTCATGACTCCCTTCAATATATCCACACCTATCGAAGCAGTGACAAAATCATTATCGGCCGTAAAATTTACAGCAGTACACGTCTGAGTGAGCATATTGGTTACATCCTTATTTATCTTGATGAAACCTTTTTCAGCAATACACTTTTTACAAACGTCTCCTTTGGAGATGAGTCCAATATTATGCTTGTGCGCGGTGACGGCTATATCATTTCCTCCCAGGAGCGTTCCGTACTTGGCGCACTGTTAGACGATGCCCTGCTTCAGCAGGTGAAATTAAATAAAAACTCCCTTGCCGAAACCTTTTACACAGAATATGAGGGTGAAAAGCTTGTTATTATCTCTGCGTATAACAGTGAATTTAATAACTACCTCATGGCTACCTTCCCCTATCGCTACATTACCGATGAGACGAGCAGGATTAATCAAAGACTGCTTCTCCTTGCAGCCATTTTAATTGCGCTCTGCCTGTGTCTTACGCTCATTGTATACACAAGTATTATGCAGCCAATTCACCAGATTGTCACAAAATGCAATGATATTTCCTATGAGGACTTAAACACAGCCATCAACGATACAAGCCCCGACGAATTAGGTTTTCTTGCCCGGACAATCGACCAGATGCTTCAACGCATTCACATGTTCCATATCGAACAGGCTCAGAATGAGGAGCAGAAAAGGCACCTGGAATTAAGAGTTCTGCAATACCAGATTAACACCCATTTTCTGTTTAACACCTTAAACTCGCTGCGTATCGTTGCACAGATGAACGATGTACCTATTTTAGAACAGGGTATCTCCTCCCTTACTTTTTTATTGCAGCAGACACTGGTCAAAAAACAGGAGCGGATACCTCTTTCCCTTGAGATTGAAAACTTAAACCACTATTTTACGGTGCAGAGTATCCGCTATGCCGGAATGTTCGATGTGAAATACCATTTGGAAAATGATACTCTCGCCTGTGAAATCCCACGCTTTGCATTACAGCCGCTCGCTGAAAATGCGATTATACATGGGACCGCCAATGCAGCTATTCCAATTATAATTTCGGTGGAAAGCCATTTTTCTGACAATAAAACACTTGAAATCATCCTTCGTGACAACGGATGCGGATTTGACCAGGACGAGGTAAAACAGCCAGACAAAAAATGTGGCTCGGGTATCGGCGTAGACAATGTAAACCAACGGATTAAATTACATTACGGCGCTTCGTACGGCCTTAAGCTGGAAAGCCATCCGGGAGAAGGCACTGTCTGCTATCTGACACTTCCGCACATACTTTATAAGGAGGAAAATTAAAATGAGTTTACAAATTTTACTTGTAGATGACGAACCTGCCATCAAAATCGGTTTTCGTCAGTTAACGGACTGGTCCAAAACTCCTTATACTCTTTGTGGAACAGCCGGAAATGGAAAGGAAGCACTTGCCTATCTTGAAAAGAACCCGGTCGATATTATCATAACCGATTTAAAAATGTCCGTAATGGACGGTATCGGTCTTATTCACGCCTTAAAGCAGAATAATTCGGAAATTCCTATCATTGTGCTCAGCAGCTATTCGGATTTTGAGCTTGTCCGGGAAGCACTGACTGCCGGGGCAGCCGATTACATATTAAAAGCCAACATTTCCGCTGACAGCCTGATAGCGCATCTCGATAAGGTGGCCGGAAATCTTTTAAACAGACAGAAAGACCGTGCGGCTGCCCTTTTGCAAAAGCAGCAGTTAGAGGAACAGAATACACAGATTTTAATGAATGATATTCGTAATTTCTTTTTAGATGAAACAATTACTACCGAAGAACTTTTAAAGGAAACATCCGACCTTGCGTTTTTTTCTGTTCCGTGTATCGTGCTCACATTATTTTTTCACGAAGATATGAAACGGGAAAAATTAAAACGTGTTGCACCAAATATTCAGACCCTGCTGACAGAAACGCTCGCTTTGGCAGCTTCCCCTGTCAGCATTATGATGCACCACAATGAGCTTGCATTTTTTCTCCCTTACAGCGACACCTTAAAACACAGGTTCTCAATCGGCAGATTGCCACCTATTTCGGTGTTCTCCCTATTTTGTGCTACTCTGCACCGGCTGCCGGTGCAGCCGAATGCCGGAATGCATATTTTTCCTGTATAAATGCAAGGAGAATTACTTTTTATGAGAAGAACCGTTCCATTATTTTTACAAAGGATATTCGTTTTGTTTTTGAAATTTCCGCAGAAGAAATCCAGGAAACAATGAATTCCGTTTTAAACTTTGTGCAGACCGGAAGCCGTGAAAATCTGTTTGGATATGTCCGAAATCTCCTGGCAGAATGGTCTGCCCTTCCGCTGGAACCTTTTCATCTGTGCATGAATTGCGTCCATATTTTTGAAGGTGTCGCATTGTCCGGCAAATCTGGAAAACTGCATGCACAAATTCATGATTACCAGAAGAAAATTTCGCAGTCCACAAGCTTGGCAGAATTAAAGGTTACACTTTGTGATGCGCTTTTACTTTTACTGGAAAGCAATGAAAATAATTATGAAAATTACAAAAAAGAAATTCAGGTTGTGATGCGGTATGTGAACGTACACTACAAGGAACATATCACCCTCGACCAAATTGCTGAGGAGGCAAACCTGAACAAAAGCTATCTCTGCCGCCTTTTCAAAAAAGAATACGGTGACAGTGTCTTTAATTATCTGAATATGATACGGATGGAAAAAGCTGCCGAGCTTCTGCGGAGCAATCCCGGACTTTATGTGCAGGAGGCAGCCGCAGAGGTCGGAATTACAGAACCTTTTTACTTTACCAGGCGGTTCAAAGAATATTTTGGCATCTCGCCAAGGGAATATATCCTGCGGGTTTCAGACAATGACCATTCCCCGGAGGCATAACCTTTCTTCCTCTGTCCCTGCACGATTAAAAAACCAGCACACTGTGATTTAACTCATCTGTGTGCCGGTTTTCCTTTTCTTTATCTTCTGTAAAGCTCAAATTCTGCAATGCTCGGGTCTGTCTGTCCGGCACTGTTTGCCGAAGTATCCGCCCGCAACGCAGTAATTACCAGCCTTATTTTCTGTGCTGTGGTATCCTCAAAAGCAAATTCCTTCCTTTCTCCGACTTCTCCTGTATTCTCAAATATTGTCTGATATGTGGTTCCATCCCACGCCTGAAGCTGGAAGCTTTCAATTCGCGGCGTTGCCCAGTTTGCAACAATATTTTCCGTCATTGCCATTGTGTTAAATGTCACATCACTGCCCAGGTTAAATTCTATCTCAATCGGTAATTCTGAATTGGCAGATGCCCAGCGTGTATCCATTTTTCCGTCATTAAGCCATGATACATCAAAATCATTATGACAGTTATTGGTTATAACTTCTTTGTTTAAAACCAGATTGACCTTTTTGGAAGCCTGTTTATTATAATAAAGCTCCAGTTCTTTCAGGCTCGGGTCTGTCTGTCCTTTTCCGTGCAATGTCGTATCTGCCTTAAGCCCTGTAATTACAAAACGCAGTTTTGTCGTTGTAACTTCTGGAAAAACAAACTCTGCAGACTCCCCAATTGTTTCACTGCTCTCATAAAACTTCTCAAACTCCGTTCCGTTCCATTTTTGCAGTTCAAACTTGGCAATTCGCGCAGATGCCCATCCGGAAACGATATTTTCTTTTGCTATAAGCTCATTAAAGGTTGTCTCCTCCCCAAAATCAAGCTCCAGCCAAATCGGAAGGGTGGAGTCGGCAGATGCCCATCTTGTCGTATCATCTCCATCCACTACATTACACGCATCAAACGATACATGGAAATTATTTGCACTCGCAGAAGCTTTGACCGCAAGATTAACCGGTGGTGCATTATATTCTCCTTCCGGTACTTCATATACACCAATATCCGGTGCATCCCCGTAATATAACTGATTTCCGAAAAAGTCCATCGTTCCCATCTGTGGTACATAAATCCCCGCATCAACTAACGGAGAGTCCTTCCCAATTTTATAACCGTCCCAAATGGTGGCACCGCTGAGAATTCCCTGTTCATTGCGCTCCGGTTTTTGTCCCGGATTTACCATTTTCGGGTTCTCGGTAACTTTATATGCATCTGCCGGTTCATATTTCGAATGTATTCCGCTCGCCTCATAAAAACAATTGTTACTGAATGTCACCGCTCCAAGATTTCCGAGATATCTGGCAGTATCATGCCACGTTGTCGTAGTTGTGGTGCTTTTATTATAGAATACATTATTGTAAAAGTATGTCTGTGATTTAAATGGGTCCCGATGCATAAACTTCGTTCTTTCCCCATCATATATAATAACATTATTTAAAAAATAGGTTGGTGTTTCACAGGCTGTCAGAAAATATTTAATGATGTAATCGCCGCCGTCATCACTGATATTATAACGGATAATATCATTATTATTTTTTCCCATATACAGCATCCAGCCACACGGATTGTTATGTGAATAATTAAACTGATATACAACATCTTTCAGACCTGAGTCCATATCATAAGGGCTTCCATCTGCATTTGTTGACGGTCCGTTGTATACCTCATTAAACTGAAAAACTGCATTTTCACATTTCCATGGATAAAGTGCAACCGTCGGCCGGAAATTCGGATAACGTTTCAAAAATCCATCTACAACATTGTACTCCACAACTGCGTCCTTCGCATCACACAAGTCAATTGCTCCCTGCGCAATGTCCTCAAAATAGTTGTGTCCGATATACACGTTCGTCATCCACATATTGTTGGCATCAATCCCATCCTGATAGTTTCCCTTAACGGTTGTAACATATCCGGTAACTCCCAGAAGGTCCACCTTACGGATTGTATTGTATGCAATACGGAGATCATTAAAGCTGCTGGAAGGTCTCAATGAGCTTCCAACCACGTTAAATATAATTCCACCAGTAAATGTATCATTCCAGTCATTTGGTCCGTCTACATCATGTACATAACAGTTCTCAATGTAAATATGGTCCATAATTCCGTCATCATCATCCTCTAACTGATCACAATCGACAATCAGAAGTATTCCGTTTCTTGTCATATTTTTACTCGACCAGCTATTGTCGCCCTTCGGTCTGGAAAGGTCAATATCCTCATCAAAGTCATCGTCATTTGTAATTTCCAGATTTCTGATTTCCCAGTACTCCTGATTTCTCAGATGGACTGCTCCAGAATAGTTTAATCCACGGTCAATTCCCATACCGTTTATAATAGGTTTCTCCTCACCGCCGTACTTGTCAATAATAATCGGCGCTCCTTCCACACCGGAGCCTTTCGGCCATAACCATTCCCCATTCCACACACTGCCGGATTTTAACAGAATTTGGTCGCCCGGCAAAAATGTCGTATCAGTGACTTTATTCAGACTTTTCCATGGTGCATCTATGCTTGTGCCACTGTTAGAGTCATCTCCATTTTCTGCATCAACATAATAGGTTGTCCCTGCATTACCTGTCGTTTCCTGTGCATTTACACAAACAGGCATGCTTCCTGTCACCATACCTGCAACAATTACTGCCGCCAGCAATGAACTAATCTTTTTTTATACATTCTTCTTCTCCTAATTCCATTTAATCGTATCGTAAACTCTGTCTACGACTGTTACTGAAAGTTCTTCCTCTCTGTCTGTCAGATATCTCTGAAACTGCTCTGTCATAATCATATCCTCCAGACGGTTTCTTACCTCATCATAAGAGAGTCCGCTGCCCTCCTTTCTGCCTAAATACCGGACTGCATAATAACCTATGGAGTCATCATAATAAACATCTGATATCTCCCCGGCATTCAATCCATAGACTGCTTCCAAATAAATACTGTTGCTGCGCGAGTCCCCTTTATTTGACATCTCTCCTATCGCAAGCTCTGTTTCGTCATATTGCCCGATGCGTTCTTTTTCAGACTGTATTCTGCCGTTAACCTCAATTTCTTTTTTTATCTGTCTTAACGTGCTCTCCCCATTGCCGTCCGCTGCATCCGGCACTGAATAAACCAAAAGACTGATTTCATCTCCCTGCGAAAACAGTTCTTTGTGGCTTTCATAATACTGCCTTGTCTCACTCTCCTGTAATCTGTTATCCACTTTATATTGTTCAAACATTTCCAGTTTTATTTTACTAATATAGTAAGAATAATAATCTGAAAAACTCATCTCAACCGGTCCATAGACAATTTCGTTACTCTCAACTGCATTTTTTCTCGCAGCTACAAACTCTTTCCAGTCTTTTCGAATATCAGAGTAGGATACACTCTCTGCCATCCCGGCTTCCTTTGCCAGTAGCAGAATATTTTTTGTCTCCACAATATTTTTCAATGCACGTTCACGCGCATATTCCTCCGGCGTTATTCCATCAAACTGCGTATTCCGAAAAGAAGACACAGAGGTATCCGCATTGTATTTCCCCGCAAAATATGCATAAGATGCACTTTTTTCCTCCGATACAAAAAATTCTGCCTCCTCTTTGGAAATCTTAATATTTTCTACATAAAGTGCCGGAGAAGAAATAAGCAGACTTATTCCTGTAATGCTGAATGCTGCTAAAAGAACAATTCCTATAACAAAATAAAAATATCGTCTCTTTCCCATTACGTTTTCTCCTATATTGGTAATTGATAAGTACTATTGTATGTATTATGACTGACTTTTTCCATGAAGAATATTTTGATTAACCTATACAATATTGACTTTCAGGATATGACGAAGTGATTTTTCACAAAAAAACAGCGGTACCGCCAAATGCGATACCGCTGTTTTCTAATGATTTTTATTTAATTATAAGGATTTTCTTTTTCATTTCAGCAGGCTGAAGGCTGCATATTAAGGCTTTTTACATGCTGGTCATTGATGTACCCACAGGCTTTTAACCCCGCCTGAAGAACAGAAATTAAGCTTGCACCTGACATCTGCTGTATGGTATGATCATCCAATTCGATCATGTACGTGCGTTCGCCGTTATCTTTCTCACAGTCTATCCTATACATATTTCTTCTGCTGATCGCACCGATCTCCTCTAAGGTATTGATCATACGATACACGGTGGCCGTTCCGATCTTAGGATCAATTCTGGATGCTTTATAATAGATTTCTTTACAGCTTGAACAATTCTCATTCAATATGATATCGAGTAACACCATTCTCTGCTTTGTAATCCTGCATCCCTGCTCTTTCAGCCGCTGAATCACAATTTCACGCTGCATCTGGGTTCTCTCATACTTCTGCTGGTTGTTCTCTTGTTTCTGCTGTACTGACGTATGCTGATTCATTTTAAACCATGCCCTTCTTATCACCTGAAATTTGTGGTTATCACTACAGGCAGCATGAAACACCGCCTTTGCTTTTTTATCTAATGGCAGCCTCTGCAATGTGAACAGTCCCCACCGCAGGAAGATTTTCCACTCTTTTTGTCCCGGACAATGCCTCTGACGATCAGAGCAACTACGGATATCAAAACAACTAATACAACGAATGTTCCCATATTATACTACCGCCTTTCTGTTTTTTTAAGGAGAAGCCTCTATGTATGAGGCTTCTTCCTGAAATGACTATTATTTTGCACTTACAACTTTCTTTGCGTCAACCTTCAAAGAGCTGCTCTCTTTGTATGGGCGGAACAGTAAGTACAGGAATCCGATCACAAGTAAGAATGCCACAACTGTTCCGATTCCGAATGTTCCAGTTGTAATTAATGTACCGATCTGGTAGATGCAAAGTGATACTACATAAGCGAGTCCACACTGATATCCGATTGCGAACCAGAACCATTTTGCATTGTTCATCTCACGTTTGATCGCTCCCATTGCTGCAAAGCATGGTGCACACAGTAAGTTGAATACCAGGAATCCATAAGCTGCGATTGGAGTCATGGCTGCTGCAAGGTTACCCCAGATCTCAGCACCATCTTCTGCTACTTCTCCGAATCCATATAACATACCGAAAGTTGCTACAACGTTCTCTTTTGCAATTAAACCAGTGATTGCTGCAACTGCCATCTTCCAGCCTTCACCTGCATTGGTCCAGCCAAGTGGAGTGAAGATCCATGCGATCGCACTTCCGATAGAAGCAAGGATAGAATTATTTAACTCCTCAACCATTCCAAAGCTTCCACTCTCCCATCCGAAGCTCATTAAGAACCATAATACGATGGTAGATAAAAGAATGATCGTACCTGCTTTTTTGATGAAGGACCAGCCTCTCTCCCACATGCTGCGAAGTACGTTGGAAACTGTTGGCCAGTGGTATGCCGGAAGCTCCATAACGAATGGTGCAGGATCACCGGCAAACATTTTTGTTTTCTTTAAGATGATACCGGAGCAGATGATTGCTGCGATACCAACGAAATAACAGCTTGTTGCGACCCATCCGGAGTTATCGAAGAACGCACCTGCGATCATGGCGATAATTGGAAGCTTTGCTCCACAAGGAACAAAAGTTGTTGTCATAATGGTCATTTTACGGTCACGGTCATTCTCGATGGTACGGGATGCCATAATACCAGGAACACCACATCCGCTGCCGATCAGCATCGGAATGAAGGATTTTCCGGAAAGACCAAATTTACGGAAGATACGGTCCATGATGAATGCAACACGTGCCATATATCCGCAGCTCTCTAAGAAAGCAAGGAAAATAAATAATACTAACATCTGTGGTACGAAACCAAGAACTGCACCGACACCGGAGATCACACCATCTACGATAAGTCCTGTCAGCCAGTCTGCACATCCGATGCCTTCAAAGAAGCTCTGTGCTCCTGGAATGATCCATTCTGCAAATAATGTGTCGTTTGTCCAGTCTGTCAATAATGCTCCAACGGTTGTAACAGATACATAATATACAATGAACATAACAAGTGCGAAAATAGGTAATGCTGCCCATCTGTTTGTAACAAAACGGTCAATTCTATCAGAAGTTGTCAGTTTTTCTTTGGTGTTCTTTGTCACACAGTCGCCAATGATAGAAGAAATGTATACGTATCTCTCATTTGTGATAACACTCTCGGTATCATCATCAAATTTATCTTCCATTTCTTTGATCTCTGCGGATACATCCGGAACGTTTGTCATCATTTCATTGATCTTATCATCTTTTTCCAGTAATTTGATCGCAAAGAATCTCTTCTGTTCTTCCGGCATTCCTTTGATCTTGCCTTCAACTTCTGCAATAATATCCTCAGCCTCTTTGGAGAACTCGTGGGCTACTACTGCAGCTTTTCTGCTTTCAGCAAGTTTTACGGCTTTCTCAGCTGCCTCTTTGATGCCGGTTCCTTTTAAAGCGGAGATCTCAACGACTTCACAGCCTAATTTTTTACTTAATTTATCTGTGTGGATTTTCTCACCGCTCTTCTCCACAACGTCCATCATGTTGACTGCCATGATGACCGGAATACCTAATTCCATAAGCTGTGTGGAAAGGTAAAGGTTACGCTCGATGTTTGTACCGTCGACGATATTTAAGATCGCATCCGGTCTCTCAGCGATGAGGTAGTTTCTTGCAACTACTTCCTCAAGTGTGTATGGAGATAAAGAATAGATACCCGGTAAGTCCATGATAACGACATCTTTATGTCCTTTTAATTTTCCTTCTTTCTTCTCTACCGTAACACCCGGCCAGTTACCAACAAACTGGTTGGAACCTGTCAGAGCATTAAATAATGTTGTTTTACCGCAGTTTGGATTTCCTGCGAGTGCAATTTTAACTGCCATGATCAACTCTCCTTTTCTGCTTCTATGTAAGTCCGTTTCCATGTCTGGAATCCGTATGCTGCATTCCGCAAAAGTATGCCAGCACTACTCATTTTCATAACATTTTTATCTTTTGAGTTAGTCTTATGTAACCCATGGACAAAAAAAATTATTCCACTTCGATCATCTCTGCATCTGCTTTGCGGAGTGATAACTCGTATCCGCGCACAGTAACCTCT
>OHCW01000657.1_pt1 | contig 18777 bp, 20 predicted proteins | sample 1566781 | NCBI WGS metagenome assembly OHCW01 (sample SAMEA3879590, study PRJEB24766) | human gut metagenome | biome: human-associated habitat; feature: feces | place: USA | collected 1985/1987 | reverse complement strand
CACTCGCAACCGCCATCTATTCCCCCCTTTCTTTCAAGGCTCCAATCAGCATCGTAAGCGTCAAGTGTACCAGAAGATGTGCCGTGAGGATCCGGATTACACTGATATGATCTACTATTATCTGGTTGAAAATGGCACGGACCTGCATCGGTCTATGACCAGTGAGGAGTTCCATGACCACATCCAGAAACAATACGATAATGTCATGGATGGCGGGATTCTTTTGCCACTCAATACCAGAACTCTTTTATTATACCCAGGAGGACGAGACTGTATAGGCGCCGCTGGAGTTGACACTTACCTTACTACAATCTCGAAAACGCTTTTTGGCAAAGTTTCAGATAGTATTTTGATATGGAACGACCTAAAATAAAGAAGCAAGCCGAAAAATCAGCTTGCTTCCTATACGACGCGGTGGTTACCTGCGCATTCACAAAATTATTACAGTTTATTTTTGAATGACGGGTTGTCTTTGACCTAAATATATGGTATGCTTATTATGCAGATAAAGTATCTGTCTGACATACTATGATTAGGAGGTATCGCCATGTATCGTTTTCATGATGCCTGTTTTGGATTTATGCGAATGCGGTATTGGTGCGTCTCCCAGTTATGGAGAGGTCGTATCAAAATTGTTTCCGCTGGCGCATAAGTCGGATTGATCGCAATCGACTTGTGCGTCTTTTTCATCCAGTATCAAAAGTAGTCATAAAGAAATGGAGGGAAATTATAATGAAGAGATTTATAGCATTGTTATTGTCATTTCTGTTGATTTTCTGTGTAATGCCTATCGTCTCGGCTGCTGAGGAAGCACCAACATCTGTAATGAACGTACTGCAAGAATTAGGAGCGCAGAATCCGAAGGTTGTCCGACAAACTCGTTCGTCAAATCTTTATGATAACCTTGTTGACAATCCAGCAACAGCCATAGAATTTAGCAATACGAGCTATGCCTTCTTGGATGGCAATGGAAAGATAGTACGAATTAAGCGTGTAGACGAAATCAGAACTCGAAAGAATGTACGTAGTGCTTCCGCTTCGAGATTTGAAAGCATTGATAGCTTGAAAACCTATATTGAACAAAATCTAATTGGTGAGGGGTATGCTTTAGTAGACGAATACCATTTTTCTGAAGATGTTCTTTCCTTACGGTATGAAAAGATTCTCTTCTCTGATGCTGTGGATCAATATGATTATGTTTCAGTCAGAATCAACACCTCTTTGAATGAACTTGAGACGTTCTACAGAGCAAATAGTGGATTCCAGTTAGAGAAGGATAAAAGTGTAATTACCGAAGAAGAAGCGATCGTAGCTGCAAACGACATTTTGGAAGCAGGTACAGAGATTACGAGTATTCGCTTAGCAACAGTAAAAACAAATACTTACTTCAATAGCTCCGTTACAAAGGATGAAATTCGTTTGGCATATCTGATCAGTACACCCAGTGATGTAGTGTATGTTGATGCCTATACGGCGGAGGTTATCGGCGGAGACACATACAAAGCCGTCCGTGGTGGTGCAATAGGTGCATCCGAATTGACTACTGCAAGTGCAAGCATAAACCTTGCCAAATCAACTCTTGAGAATATGGGCTACACAACAACCACCAAAAAACTATCATCTCAGTTCGGCTTGGATGTTCCGTCACTCCTCAAGTCAGCTTTTTATTCCTGTTCTCATGGTAGTGCTACCGTGATTTCGTCAAGAAAAGATGTATCCGATGAGAACAGAAGATTCCATTATGACGATGTTCCTGATGGAACATATAAATTTGTTTTCCTGGATGCTTGCAATACTGCATCTACCCAGTGGAAAAACGCATTTAACATCTCGAATTCTTCTACAAATAAAGCGTTTCTTGGTTGGACAGATACTGTAACAACTACCGCCTCGTATAATTTCTGCGTTGATTTCTGGAGCTACATTTCTTCGAGTTATACGGTGTACGAAGCTGCTCAAGATGCTGCCGACAATGGAACAGGTAGACCCATAGAATTTACCGGAGATACTGACTACAATGGTTATTATTAGAAAGTTTCTCCTACTTCTGGTTGCTTTGTGCATAATTCTATCGCTTACTGCCTGTGCAAGGAGTGGCGAAGTTATAAAGGACAACATATTTGTTTATAATGACAATATCCAAATTTTCTACGATGATACTTCCTCTGGGAAATTGGAAAGAACAGAAATTTTTCTAAGCGAAAATGCGGTTGATAGTTTAATTAACTCACTCGCCGCATATAGCAATATGTTGTCTGACGATACGCTAAAAAAAGAGTTTGTGTGCTGGTATACTGTAAAATTGGATGATGCGACCACACTACAAATTGATGCCGAACCTATCTCTTCTGGCAGCAGTGATTTAACGTATATGTATGTTGTACAGCACACTACAGAACCAGCAACACTATCTGGCACTTTCATTGATTGCGCTATTATAAAGCAACTAAAAAACGCATATGACGAAGCGTGATGTTTTTCCGCGATGAGTTTATATGAAACGCATTATCTAAAGGTCGAGCAGAGCCTCTAAGTGTGTACCCAATCTCCACCATCCCATTTTTATCCATGATTCTGCCATTCCATTCTACCACAAATGAACTGACCATCGTTGTAATAGCGAGGACTTGAAAGTCCTCGCTATTAGCATACATCGTCGTTCGATGTATTCTGCTGTTTCAAGCGATTCGCCAGGAGGCCTATGAAACGGTGGAGGGCGTGTGTGTCGCTATCAGGCGGGCGCCCCTGGGCGGTTACCAGCATATCCGGCTGATGGACGAATCCGGCACTGCGCATGACCTCCTGCTGGATCGGCGTCAAAGATTTCTGATTGGCAGCAGTTACCGCGTCTATCTTCAAAGCCCTCCCGGGGCCGAGTTGCCGGAAGCGAGGATACCCCGTGGCGCGCTGCTGGGGCTGGAGGAGCTTGGAGCGTGCCGGGCTGACTCGGAGATAGACTGTCAGCCTGCCGCACCGGAAGGCCCAAATCCAGATATCGTAAAACACCATCTTTAATGATAACACCACCTCTGCACAGAGGTGGTGTTTCTTTCCGTCAAACTTTATCTGCATAGTCAAAAATATCACGGCTGTTCGCCTGTGCCTCTTCGACCGCCACAGCAGATCTGATGTAAGTTTTGTAAATCGGTGCAGAAATGTATTCGCTAAGCTGCTCCGCAAGCTCCTTCATTTGTCGGCTAATATTCGCCCGCGGATTAAATCTCGTAAACAAGATATCGAAAACTGGCCGCTTTCTGTTCCTCCATTTTCACTATGTCTGGCAGAATAACGATACAAATAATTCCTGTTATTTTTCCTAAAATACAACACAGAAAACATAGGACTCTTGCGGCTGTCATCCTCTCATGCATGCACTTGTTCCTCCTACTCCGCAAGCAGCCCCACGCCGTGTTCAGACAGGTATTGCAGTAAAATGGCGCCGTTTTTCTGGTTGTCTTCAAAGCGCGCCAGTACCGCTCCATCCCGGCCAATCAGCTGCCGGTTGTTGAATCTGCTGCGCATTCCGGCAATCTCCGAGATTTGAAAGGTGCGCGCTCTGCCAAATGCGGGCCTGCAGAGGATGACGCTGCCCTCCACCTCCATCTTTCTCCGCGCCAGAAACGGGAGGCAGATGCCGGCGCAAAGCAGGACCAGAAAGGAGACAGCAAGCACAGCCGCACTTTCCCCATCCAGTCCCACTGCCGCGGATTCCATTACGCTCCCAATCAAAAGGACAAGGGAAACGAGTATAAACATCGCCCCTGTAATCCGCAGCGTTATCTTGACCCCTTTTCTTTCCTCTACGGTAAAGCTCTGCGGCACCGCGAAGCCCGCCGCCTCATTTGCCTGAGCGGTTTGTGATGCCGCAGTCGTATATGCGGTACGAACCGCACGGTCGGGATCAGTGTATGCAAGGACTCTTCTCCGCGCGGAAACGACGCCCAGAAGCCCGATGGTCATGCCGATGAGCATATTGGGGGCCATGATATGCCAGTTATCCGGCATCCGGATGGATTCCCACGCAAGCCTGGCAACGGGAATCCCGATCAGCGCCGCATCCTTCTGCCAGTCCGGATCGGAGCAGAGAACATACATCCATGAAGCGATCTCTGCAGCAAAGAGGACAAGGATCGAGCTGATGACAATGACCGTCATTGCAAACCGCGTGGAGCGGCGTCCTCGGAACAACCGGTATCCATAGCAGGCCGCAATGCCTGTCAAAAAACCAAGCCAGCCGATAAAATTGCTTGTAAACGTGCTTGCGATAAACCACGGGATGGCGCCGATCATGGCGCCCAGCATCGCCCCGATGACTCCGGTGACCCTATTTCCCTGCGGGGTATCCTCCCATTCACAGGCATAGGACCTGGCATCTGCCGCGGTTTCATTTTCGTATGTGTAGTGACCGTGTTCTTCCATAGTTTCCTCTTTCTATCGTTGTTTTCCGTTCATTGCTGCGGGGCAGGTGTATCCATTTGCGCCGCAGTGATCTCCTTCCACGCCTTGTCCGTACTCTGCCGCATTTTCGCAGGCGCATCCTCCTCCGGCAGACCATAGAGCTGAACCTGAAAGGTTGTCCGGTTCAGCCGATGCACCGTAAATTGCAGAGGGTGTTCCTCTGCCCAGCCGCTGTTGGCCTTTCCATACGCCGTACTCCTGTAGGAAGTAAATGTAAACCGCACACGGTTTACATTTAGGCAATCAGGGATTGCCTTTTCTTGTTTTTACAGATATTTTGTCAATCCCGCTCGCAAAGCATCATTGACCGATTCCGTCAGGTTCTTTCCTTCCTCCAGCGCCATCCTACGTAGCGCCTTATCAATATCCCGATCCAGATAATAGGCCCGCTGCACCCGGTCACTATTTTTCTTTGCATTTTTTTCTTCAGCAACAACAGCATTCTCGCTCTGGCGTCCTGCTCCGATGATAGACTTAAACGCAGCCTCTCGATCAAACTTCGCTTTCTCTGCCATTATTCATTTACCCCTTTCAAAAATTCGTCAATAAATGCTTTATAGTCTTCTGCCACCGTAGACTTGTTGGCATAGTCAAAAATGTCCTGACTGTTCGCCTGGGCCTCCTCCACCACTACAGCAGATCGAATGTATGTCTTGTAGATCGGCGCAGAAATGTATTCGCCAAGCTGCTCCGCCAGTTCCTTCATCTGCCGGCTGATATTCGCCCGCGGATTAAATCTCGTAAACAAAATTCCTCTCACTTTTACAGCCGGATTGCAATACTTCTGAACGCTGGTGACGGTCTCGTTGAGCTGGGAGATCCCGGCAGTCGCAAAAATTCCTGCCGTTGTCGGAATCAGAATATCGGTGGCACAGGTAAAAGCGTTCACCGTCAGCACGCCCAGGGAAGGAGGTGTGTCAATCACGATAAAATCATAGTCACTGGTCACCGGCGCCACAGCCTCCTTCAGCCGGTGTTCCTTGCCGGTCTGGGAGAGTTCCTGCTCGGCTCCGGCCAGCATAATATTAGCCGGTACAACGTCATAGCCGCCCTTCATGTGCTGGATGGCGTCCTGGATGCTGGCCGCCCGCTTCATAACCTCATAAATCGTCTGGACATTATAGTTCTCTGCTCCGCAGGCCGTAGAGAAATTTCCCTGCGGATCAAGGTCAATCCCCAGAACCCTGTACCCCTTCGCTGCCAGTCCTGCAACCAATGCCTGGGACGTGGTTGTTTTGCCGGCACCGCCCTTTTGATTTGCTACTGCACAATTGATACCTTTCTGATAGCAGTCCCGTTTTTCGGTAGCTTTCTTCTCTCCTTTTTACGGGACCTGTATTTTTCTGTTGGCTGCAAAAAACAGCTTTCTTTTTTGTATTTATTATACGAGGAGGTTCTATCATGAACAGAGAAAGACTTGGGCAAATCCAGCTGCCCGCCCCGGAGGACTTCGATCCTCACCCCCGTCTGCTGCTCAATGGACGCGGCATTCACGCCGGCGAGACCTTCCATGCGCTCTTTCCGGATGGATGGCGGGAGATCACCATAGAAATGAGCTGGGAACCGGAGGGGCCCGGCTGCTGGTACATCTCCAACCCCGGTTTTACCCACATCTGTCCCATAGGCCTGTTCGTAAAGGAATAGGCCGATCCACAATATCTATAAAAATACGCCGCGAATAAATACTATATATTGTGTTTCCTGCTTGACACAAGCTATATCCTGTGGTACAATACGCTCGTAAATGAATTTTGCACAATTTCCCTTATCAGGGACATGGACATAGATCCGTGTGTGGAGTGATCCACCTGTGCACGCTGTCAGGTTTGTACGCAAGTGTCAGTAGGACGACTGTACCCATATTGGGTATCTGTCGCTTTACTGGCACTTTTTTATATATAAGTATTGCCCTCGCGGCAGAAAGGAGTTGTATGGCAGAAGTCCATGTTTTCGGTCGGGTGACCAATGACCTTCAGCTGAAAATGAGTCACAGGCAAGTCCCCTATGTGTCCTTCGGTCTGGTCGAATGGATCGGGCGCAGGGATACCGGCCACAGACAGTACTTTGAGGTCTGGGCATGGGGAACGGCTGCGTTGTCGCTGGCGGATGCAGAGATCCACAAAGATTCCCGCATCTGGGTCCAAGGCTTTTTGGAACTGGTGGACTGTACCAGAAACGGCGGAAGCGAAAAGGACAAGCGGCTGAAGCTCAGCCTGACGGGATGGCAGACAAAGCCTCCCCGTACAGCGCAGAGACCCGCACGAAAGCAAAGCCCCGGCGCTGCCCAGCCGCCGCTGCCTCCTGTGGAGGTCGTGGACGGAGATCGGGAACGCCTGCCGGAATAAGCGTATTCCGGCAAAGTGAAAAAGAGGAACCGCGTGATGTGTTTTAAGGGATTCTGGACACATACGCGGTTCCTCTTTTTTTGTTTTCCAGATTATTTTTGAAAGGTGGCAACTGAAATGAAAAAAGAATCTCCCCTTTGGAGCAGTATCTCGCTTCTCATCGGTATCGTGATCGCCATTCTCGCGCTCGTCCGCGGGCGGATGCTTCTCCCCCTGCTGCTGGCGGTGTTTACCCTTTGGCTGCTGTGGTGGCTTTTGACGCAGGCTCTTCCGCTCTGGCGCAACAACCGTGCCTACCGCGCAAAAGAGGCTCGGCTCCGCGAGCAGACCGCGGCGGCAAATGGCGGCGGTCAACTGGCAGACGCGCTGCTGTGTCATGTAAACTACCGAATCACCGCCATGCTCCACACCGCATATCCCAACGCCCGTTGGGAGTGGCTGGCAGACAAGCCCTCCCGATTTGCGGTGGAGGGCGGCACGGCCCGCATCCGTGTCTATGGTATTCCGGATTTTGATTACGCCGATGTGAAGCTGGATCAGAAGGCAAATCTGGACTGTTCGCTTGTCAAGCTCTCTCCGCTGATGGCTGGGGCATCGGACACACAGCCGCCCAACCGGCAGCCGGTGAATCCCCGTATCTGGTTTGAGACACGGGGCCGCGCCGTATTGGAGGCGCTGGTCACCGATCTGAACTCCAGAGGCCACAGCAGCCTGACCGTGCAGGAAAACGGTGAGGTTTTTGTGCAGGCCAAGGAAAACGAAGCGGAACCGGCAAAGGAAACCTTTCTGGACTTTCCTGAAAAGGTCTACTGGCCGCAGCTGGTCAAGGTTTTGGAGGAGGAAGGCTACGCTGCCGACGCAAGAGACGCGGATAAGCAGCGTTTCCCGGCTCCGTCAACGAATGAACAATTAACACTACTGACAGAGGAGGAGCATTTCAGCGATGGCAGTCAAACTGACTGAACAGACAAATGGGTCCCATATCTATATGCGGCTCCGTCTGGACAGCGGCCGCGTCGAGGAGATCGACGCTTACACCACAGAGAAAGGCTGGCACTATGTTACCAGCGCGGACCGCACCCCGGAGGTACGGCTGCGGATCATTGCGGCGTTTCATACGCTGTATTGACCTGCTTTCTATACATTTCAAGGGGAGGATGCCGTTTTTCGGCGTCCTCTCCCTACTTGCACATAAGGATGTGATTTGAACATGAAATACGAATATTACCCGAAAAGGCGGACGGAGCAGGAGCGCAGAGAGCTGAATGAACAGATCATCCGGCTGCTGCAAAGCGAAGCCTGTGAGCAGGCCGGTGTGACCGACGAGGACATTTTCAATCGCTATACTGGCGATGGCGGCCTGCACGGACTGCGGCGCAGCGACTATGAAAACTACAACGCATTCAGCGCGGCGAAAAAGGAGCTGGAAAACGGCCAGTTTTTCACACCGCCGCCCCTGTGCGAAATGATCGTTTCGGCCCTGCGCCTCTCCGACACAGATCTGGCAGCGGATCTCACCTGCGGCATGGGGAATTTCTTCAATTTCCTGCCAAATGAACGCAACGCCTACGGCTGTGAGGTCGATCCCAATGCCTGCGCCGTTGCCCGAAAGCTCTACCCGCAGGCACACATCGTACAGGGTGACATGCGTGACTATGAGCCCCAAGCGCATTTTGATGTTGTTCTGGGCAATCCGCCCTTTCACCTGCACTGGATCATGCCGGACGCCACCGTCATGACTTCCCATCAGTATTACTGCCTGAAGGCGGCAAAGCTGCTCAAGCCCCTCGGTATTCTGGCAGTCATTGTGCCGGCGTCCTTTCTTGCTGACAGCTTCTCCGATAAAGGCGCCATCCGCATGATGGAGAGCCGATTCAGCTTCTTAGGGCAGGTGATGCTGCCGGAGCACGCCTTTTCAGACAGCGGCGTGGACGGCTTTCCGACCAAGCTGCAATTCTGGCAGAAGAAAAGCACCGCGGCGGACTGGACGCCCAAACGGTACTCAACGGACTGCGCGGATATCCATATTCCCTCCGGGCATCCGGTCATGGCAGCGACCGCGCTTTACGAGAAGTTTGTCATGGTCGCAAAGGCGGATCTGGCAGGCAATCGGAACAAAGTCTTTCTGGAACTGGCACAGCTCAAAACCACCAAGAGCACTTTTCTCTATCAGGTGAAGAAGTACCTGTATCAGATCCGAAGCCATCCGGTCACGCGGGAAAAATACGACGCCTGCTTTGCCTACGTTCACCGTTTTTATACCCAGAGGCAGCCGGCGGATATACCCTATGAGGAGTGGCAGCGCGTGCAGCTTACCGAAGCAAAGGTGCTGACGTATCTGAAGCAGGCTTTGTGCCGCCAAAACGCCAAGCCGGAGCGGGACGAAATTCGTCTGGTCAAGCAGAAATACAGCTTTGTCTACAAGGCATACAGCCGGAAGATGGCAAAGCTTCTGACGGACGAGATGCGCACGCCGGTGCCGATCTATCAGGCAGTGCTGGACAATAAGCCGGAACGGTTTCCGGGCTATGAGCGGCTGCTGCGCCGGAAACGCCGGGAGTATGACAATCAGGAGCAGCCCTTTTCCGAGATGACCGAAAACGCGCAGCTTGCTGACTGGATCGGCCGCTTTCAATATTGGGACGCCCAGAATCATTCTTACATCCACCTGAATCCGCTCCAGAGCCACGATGTCAACCTGACGCTCCAAAAGCGGTACGCCTTCCTGCAATGGGAGCAGGGCAGCGGCAAAACACCCGCCGCCATCTTCACAGGGAAGCAACGCGCAGAGGCAGGATTGGTCCACAGTATATGGGTCATTTCCAGCGCCATCTCCATCCGCAACAACTGGGATGTGATTTTGAAGGGCGCGGGGTTTTCCTATGTGTTTGTGGAGCGTCTGGCTGATCTGCAGCGCATCCGACCGGGCGATTTTGTGATCCTGACGCTGAACAAGGTCAGCCAGTACAAAAAGCAGATCGGGCGCTATATCAAACAGCTTGGCTATAAGATCCAGTTTATTTTTGATGAGAGTGACAACATCTCCAACCCCAGCTCCAAGCAGGCGCTTTCCGTACTGTCCTGCTTTCGCCGCTGCAAGTATAAGCTCCTGACCACCGGCACCAGCACGCGGAACAACATCTCCGAGTTTGCTCCGCAGCTGGAGCTGCTCTACAACAATTCCATCAACATGATCTCATGGTGCCGGACGCTTTACAGCTACGATAAACGGTCTGCGGATATGGAGCACAAGGAAAATCCCTATTACGCAATGCCGGTCCCCGCTTATAAAAAGGGCTACCGCCTGTTCGCAAACTCCCATCTGCCGGAAAAGATCACCGTCTTCGGTGTGGGGCAGCGAAATCAGGACATCTACAACGCCGACGAATTGGATCGGCTGTTGGGAAAGACGGTCATTACCCGCACCTTTGAAGAGGTCACGGGAAAGGACATCCGCCGTATCCATCAGATGCCGATTCCGTTTCTCCCGGAGGAGCGGGAGGTCTACAATATCGTGCTGAAGGAGTTCTACCGCATCCAGCGCGAATATTACAGCTCGACCGGAAACAGCAGAAAGGACGCGCTGATGCGGCTCATTCAGCAGATTACCCTGCTTCTGCGCATCAGCGCCGCTCCGGACTGCATGAAGGAATACGAGGGCGAGACGCCGCTCAAGGAAGTGGCCGTTGTGGAAGCCCTTGCCAGATGGCCGGAAGAAGTTGTAGCCATCGGCGTGCGGCATACAACGGTGTTGGACCGTTATGCCGCGGCTATCCGTGAATACCTTCCGGAGCGGCCTCTCTTTGTGGTGACGGGCTCCACCGTCACCTTCGCCAAGCGGCGCACTCTGCGGGATGTATTGCGGGACAGTCAGAATGGCATCCTGCTCTGCACGCAGCAGAGCCTTCCCTCCAGCGTCAACTTCGAGTTTGTCAACAAGATCATCATTCCGGAGATGCACTACAACAACGCCGGCATGAGCCAGTTTTATATGCGCTTTGTCCGCTACACCTCCACGGAGAAAAAGGATCTGTATTTCCCCATCTACATTGGAAGTCTTGAATCCAACCTCATGCAGATGGTGCTGGCAAAGGAAAAGCTCACCATGTTTATGAAGGGGCAGGACGCGGATATGGACGAGATCTATGCCAAATTCGGTGTGGATTATGACCTGCTCTCCACGTTGATGACCCGTGAAACGGATGACGAGGGACACCTGCGTATCCACTGGGGCGAACAGAAGATTGCTTGATTTCAGGAAAGGAACAAGAAATGGACAAATTTTATATTGAACTTTATCCAAAGGCTGATTTGGAAAACGAATGGGCAAAGAATAAGCACACGCCCGGCGCCATGCCCTGTATGCGCTGCGGCGGCCCCATGCGGGAATCTCTTGCCGAAAACGCTCTGAGCCGTGCGCTGAACATCTATGTCTGCCCTGCGTGCGGCATGGACGAGGCCCTGCGGGATGCCGCGGGGAAGGTACTCCCTATAAGCGAATGGTACGCCGTGAAGCAGCGCCGTTTTGCGGAGCATAAGGACCCGCAGGCAGTCAAGCTGATGCCAGCCTGTGCGTTCACGGAAATCTTCTCCGGAGCACAGAAGACGCTGCCGTTGAGCGGCGCCCGGTATCCTGCTTCACTGGTTGCCTATTCCCGCTCCGACTATGACGGGTGGCGATGGTGGACAACATGGTTCCCGGATGAAGAAATGCGCCCTGCTCCGGAGCTTGCACAGGAAATCGACGCCTTCCAGTCACAGCTGCTCGCCCTGCCGGAATTCAAAACCCTGTGGGCGATGGAGCGGATGTGCTGGCTGTATGCCCAGCCGACAAAGGAGCCCACGGAATTTAATCTGTATGCGGAAACGGCACATTTTCATGTCTGGCTCCGCTTGATTACCCGGGAGCGGGACTATAACCTCTACACATATTTCTTCGCAAAATAAGCGAATCGTTCAGACGCAGAAAGCCACCAGCCCCATTCTCTGAATGGAGCTGGTGGCTCTTTTTAGCCCCTCTTAGAAGCCTCAAAGCGCGGTGGCGCAAGGCTGTCAAAGTTTCCATATGCGAGGCGTAGCTGGTGCCTTGACCATCTCGTGACACAGTACTATTTCCTGCCCTGGTGAAATTGGCGATTTTCACCAAGCGCTAACAACGCAAAATTGCAAAGAATAAAATGTGTAACGGGTATGCCCAATAATAAATCCACTTTTTCTTACTTCCGTGTTGCCCATTGTACAGGCAAACAAACAAAATAGACAAAAGTGAAAAACACATATTTCGTATTGCCTCAAAAGAAACAACATTGCTATAAATATGTTGCCCATAATAGGGTACGAGTAACACTGCCATTATCACGGCAGAAATTTTAATACTTTTTGCCAGATATAAGAGTGAAATTAAAGCGACACCCCAAATACCATAATCGCAATCTATAAAGCTTGCTAGTAAAAATGCTGGTAACGTTGACAAGATTGGAAAAATATTTATTAATATATTCGATTTTGAATTCGCAATTTCGTGATGTTTGAATATATGTGCGCAGGAAATTATCATCCCCATCACATATGAGAACATAAGGGCTAAGCTCGGCAAACGCTCTCCAGTGATAAAAGTCAGCAATATCCATTCCATAAAGAGAAAAAGGAGACAAACTGCAAACACAATCAGTTGAATCATTGTTTTTTGCTTTTTTATACTATCATAGATATAGACACATGCCGCTGATAAAAAAAGTGTGTAAAAAATGTTTGTCTGATCCAGGAAATTAATAGAGTTTCCAAATGCCAAGTCATAAGGAATTTCACTAATCAGCGCAAATATTCCAAGGCCAAGCAGATACCGTTCCATACTATGCGTATGCTTACAGCCTTGAGCCAAAAGGAACGCATATAACGGAAATGATACTCGTCCAATACTACGCAAAATATCGCATTGCGGGAACAGGGTTGCCCCTGCATGATCGATAAGCATACATATAAGTGCAACGATTTTCAGAGACTCACTTGTAAACATTTTTCCTCTACAATGTTTAATTATGTGTTGCCTATTTTCAACCACTTGGCTAATTCTATTGCCTTTGTCACTCATAACCCTCTCCATAATTACTATAATCGCTGTAAAAATAAGCTGCCGGAAGAGAGTTTTCCCTTCCGGCAGCCCAAATCAGTCGTGATATCTTATAGAATATGTCCCATCCTCACTTGCAGCCATAATGGAAACGGTATATTTTGCGTAATCTTTATCAATTACCGGGGTTTCATAGGACGCGCCTACGCCAATCTCCGGGCTCTTGCTCACAATGGTATGTGCCGTTTTGTTTTTATCATAGGCGACAACTCTAACATAGATAGATCCTGGATTTCCCATTTTGTTTGTAATAGTAGCAATCTCATTAAGCCAATTGTTGTCGCTATATAACGTTGTCCAGGATTTTGTATCAAGATTACGACTCGTTTCTGTCATCGGCAACCGTCGGATAGATTCTGAACCATAGATGATAGTGCCGGCCAAATCGCCCTGGGCCTCTTCAGTGAGCGTTTCAGGAACAACGATATCCCCTTCCGTGTCGACAGCCAAGACAGTCGTCATCAGCACGCTTGTCATCATAACAAAGGTCAAAACAAAACATAATACACGTTTCATAATTACTCCGCCTTTCTTAAATCGGCATGGGAATGTATTCATGTTTCGTCTTTTCTCATGCCGCCGGTTTTTTAGCATCAATCAGCTCAAGTCACTTTTATTGGACGAAACACGAACAGAAACTGTTCCATCCAGATTCAGGCCATGGGGATTGCTTGTAAAGTTAATATAGAAATTTCCAAACTCGTTTGCCGTCCATACTTTCTTGGACGAGCCTCCCGCCGGGATGTCTTGATCCCAGAAAGATTCAGCGTTTTTATTGCCGAAGCACATGCTTGCGTGCAACGTTTCAGAGCCATTATTCTTAATGGCCACCCTGAAATATGGCTGAGATCTTGAAATCCTAAAAGATGTCGATCCACTCCCTCGACTCGTTTCTACGTCAGAGAGATTTTCGTCTAAGATCAGATCGCTGGCCCTGGTAATAATCGGAGAGTCCTCTTCGTCTTCATCTACATCCGCCACCCAAGTAGCAGGTGCTGTAGCTTCATCGTTTTCTTTTGGCTCGTCCTCTACATAGTAAATGACTTCTCCACTCTCTGTAATTTCTGCGATGCATGTCGCCGGCATTTCATCCTCGCGGGTGTCCGCAGCAAAGACGGACATAATTCCCAAAGATGCAACCATTGCAACAACCAGAATCATTCCCGCAATTCTTTTCATATTTTCGTTCCTTTCATAAATTGTTTTCCAGGCAGTAGCTTATAATCCATCTATTGATTTCAAAAACTTACCGCCCCATGTTTAGTTTATCTAATATTTGTTATCCGATAAGCACCATCAACCTTGATAGTCGACCATCCAGGATTACTATATGTGCTTGCTCTAACCCCTACAGTCGGTTTGCCCACTCCCACATATAATTCCAAAGCTTCGTACTCAACGAGGTTAACAGCCGAAGCTAAAGACTTGCCAGAGGAATAATCACTGAATCCGATATTGCAGGTTTCGCTCGCCGACAGCGATGTAGCATACGCTCTAATCTGTGTACCCATCTTATATGGGTCAAGTGTAAAGGCTGCAAATGGAGTAGCGTTTGTTGTCGAACTTGCGGACTTAAGGTAGACTCTTTCACTTAAAAGTACAATCCAGTCATCCAGGCCCGTTCCAATCGACAAAGGCTTAATTTCCTCCATTGTGTTATCTGCAGGCACTGCAGGCAATACGGGTTCAGAAATTTCAATTTTAGCGTTATTTTCTTCGATGGGAACATCCCATCCAGGAAATACCTCAGAAAATTCTGGCAATTCCTTGATTAACTTTCCAGTTTTAATGTTCCGGATACATCCAACATAGCCATCAGCAACCCAGTCAGTATTGTAAATGATTTCCTTTCGTGCTTCCAGAATTTTTTCCTTTAGTTCCGGAGTAGCCTTATCTGCATCTAAATATGCAAATTCGCTCGCGCTCTCCAAAATCTCTTCCTGCACTTCTGCTTCCGAGTTCGGATCTGATTCTTTGTTAACGGCAAACGCAGGAACAGCAAGGGCCATCAACATAATAAGCGTCATGGTCATGGATAAAAATTTTTTCATGAAAATGCGCTCCGTTCACATTCATCCGATTGATTTTAGGTTCTGTTGTCAGGGTCTTAGCTTTCATAGTACATCGGTCTCACCACCAATCCGGAGTGTTTATAATTAGGTCGAATACTGTCTGGCATTCAACACTTATTCCAAGGGGATGTATCCCCTTGGGTCTGCATATGCAGACCCAATTTCTCTCTTTTTCATGGACAGGTTGCTGTAGCAGAAACGGATGGTTTCGATATTCCATTGATGGAATAAGTTAGTGCAAGGGTATAGCTTTTGCCGCTTTTTACTGTGCAATTACCCGTAACCAAAGCATGACCTTTCCCAGAGCCGCTCCAGGAATCGACATAAGTTTTACCCTGGTAGAGTGTCAAAGTTGCCTTCACAGTGTCGGTCGAATTCTCGCCCTTGCAATCTACATAGCAGTTAGCGGTTGTTCCATTGAAAGACAGTATTGGCATTTGGACCGCCCCATATGGTTCAATCGCATGGGCAGTCATAGTAAGCATCAGGATTAACAAGCTGACCAATGCAAAGACACGCCTTTTCATCAAAATCACCTCCCTCCGCATTTTCTAATAGAGTTCTGGACTTCTATTATGCAAATGCAGAAGGAGGTAATTTCCTCACACGAATTTTTAAATTTTTTTCATTTTTCTATTTTCGACAAAGAAACACTCTCGGCTATGTGCAAAATGTCGTTAGCGTTAAGAGCTGCACTAACAGCAAACAACATGTTTTCATCTGGAACAATCCAAGTAATAGTACTATCTGCCCCCTCCGTATCTCTGGTGAGATATAGCTGTCCTTCTAAACCATTCACAGTAACAGGAATGATATCTGCGTTTTCTATTCCAAAATTACTGCTTGCTCCCTGCTGCATATAGATATATTGCAGGTAAATCCACGAAGCGTTTTCATCATTTACATTCTGATATATAATACTTACATAAGAGGGCCACTCCACACGTTCGGTCTCAGCATATCCTTCTGGCAAATCTGTAACCCCATATTGGGGCATTTCATCGGCAATCTGTTCTCCCGAAAATCTATACACCACATGGGTTTCATACCATTCCGTGACCCAGCGCACCACTGCGGCCCGCACCGTGGGGCTGACTGCCATCAGGCTCCCCAGGCTCAGCGAAAACACCAGCAGGATCACGGCAATCTTTTGCGCCACATTCTTCCACAGGGGCCGTGCCCGCTTTTGAGCCCACTTCAACGGATCTGATAACATCGCCGCTATTTGCCGCTGATAATGGTGCGTCGGTTTGAAGGCAGGTACATCATCGGTTTCTTTTTCACAGTCCCGCTTGATTGCGTCCAGCAGGACATGCTGCATCATCCTGTCCAGTTCTCGGTCCGTCATACGCAAAATCCCTCCTTTTCAACAATTTCACGCAGCAGCGTGCGTCCCCGCGTTGCACGGGAACTAACTGCTGTTTCGGAGATTCCCACCCTCTTGGCGATCTCCTTATCCGTGTAGCCATGGAGCATCTTCAATTCCAACACAGAGCGGTATGTTTTCGGCAGCTGCGTAAATAGATCTACCAGCTCCGTGTACCCAGATATATCGTCGATATGCTCCGCAAATCCGTCCCAGTCTTCCAAAGAAACCGTCCGGCGGTTCTTTCGAAGAATGGCCCGCGCTTCATTCTTCACTATAGAAATGATCCAGAAAGGCAATTCCTCACATGGAATCTCGAAAATTTTCTCAAAATGCCGGATCATCTGCATGAATGCGTTTTGTACCGCATCCTCAACATCACTCTGCTCTTTCAAAATGCGCATCGCTGTCCGTTCCATTTGGACATGATATTTCTCATAGATCTCGATAAATTTTTGCCTATCCGTATCGCTTTCTAACGCAGCTAACAGAACTGCCAGCATAATAACACCACCTCGTCCTTTGTAAAAAAATGCGTATACCTACTATTTTATAAATGCATTTGAACCGCAATTTCTCACATCAATTTTCAAAAAAATTGAAAAACTTTTGAGCGGCTTCCAGCGAACATCAGTATAACATGATGCGTTTCAAATCTCCACATTCTTATGTTTGCACGATGAGGCATCCAACAAGAACGCTCACACTTCATCGTTAAAGGAGGAAGGCGGCTCAAATCGAGCCGCCCCTCTTTAGTTATAATAGCCTTTGCGCAAGGGGGCTGCGCTGCATCTCGTTCCGCTTCTCCAGAATCTTAAGGATGGGTTTCACCTCTCGTTCGTCTGTAAGGGTGGGGCACAGGAAGACATCCAGGATGTATAAATACTGGCCGCAGACCTTCTTAAACTGCCTTTATGTTTGTGACAGTCCTTTTCCTTCACCGTACCTGCATTTATTTTGGTTCATATTGAGCAAGACCATGTCATCATGTGCCTTCATAAAAAACAGCCTTTCAGTTATGTTGCAATGGCAAGAAGAGCATGCTATGATGAAAAATATTTACGTGGAAAGGACGATCGTGGGGGGCGCATGATGCTCTCGTATTTATATGATTGCAATTTTGCTTGCGCCAGTTTATTTGCTGGCAAATTACTATCTGCTGCGCCGCGTGATGGGCTGGGTGAAAGCATGGTTCCCATTTTTCCGCATGGTGCGCCACTGGGCGCTGCCTGTAGCGGTGCAGTCATTTCTATCCTGCTCCTTTGTTATTGCGTTTTTCCTACCGGCGGGAGAATTCCGGCGTGTAATGAAACTCATCGGAAATTACTGGCTCGGCGTACTGCTGTATGTGCTGCTTGCAGTCGTCATAGCAGATCTTTTACGGCTGTTGTTTTGTCACGTGCTGCCGTTCAAACATATTTTCATCACAACTCGGATGCACCGCCTTGCGGGCTGCGTGTGTGCGCTCGTCATTCTGGCTGTGTCCGTCTGGGGGGTTATCAACGCACGAATCATCCATGTGACGCCGTATGAAGTGACGGTCAGCAAAGCTGTCGAAGGTATAGACGAGATGAAGATTGTGCTTGTAGCCGATCTCCATCTTGGCTATAACATCGGTGAAAAACAGATGCGGCAGATGGTGGAGAGGATCAATGAGCAGGATGCAGACCTTGTTGTCATTGCGGGCGACATTTTTGACAACGAATGGGAGGCAGTAAATGAGCCCGCGGCCCTTGCCGGTACGCTGCACGGAATCCGGTCGAAATATGGCGTTTACGCCTGCTACGGCAACCATGACATCGAAGAGCCGGTGCTTGTGGGCTTCACGTTCCGCCAGAACGAGGACAAAGAGAGCGACCCGCGCATGGACGAGTTCCTGAAGGACGCGAACATTACGCTCCTGCATGACGAGGGAGCGCTCATTGATGGGAAGTTCTACCTCTATGGCCGCGCAGACGCACATCGCCCCGGCCGCGGTATCGAAAAGCGAAAAACTCCAGGCGAGGTCACGGCGGGCATGGATAAGGATAAGCCCATCATCGTTCTCGACCACCAACCGAAGGAGCTGCAGGCACTTGCAGATGCAGGTGTCGATTTAGATCTTTGCGGCCACACGCATAATGGGCAGATGTTCCCGGGAAATCTCACCATCAAGCTGATGTGGGAAAATGCCTGCGGGTATCTCCAAAAGGGAAAGATGCACAACATCGTCACCTCCGGCGTCGGCCTGTTCGGACCCAACATGCGCGTGGGGACAAAAGCAGAGATTTGTCCGATTACCATTCATTTTGCAAAGAATTAAAGGCTCAGGAAGCCTTTAGAAATTCCCTGCGGCCGCGCAGGGGGAGTGGTTAAGGGGGATATTCTCTTTCCTCGGAAAGAGAATATCCCCCTTTGACCCCCAAG
>OHCW01000643.1_pt1 | contig 19232 bp, 13 predicted proteins | sample 1566781 | NCBI WGS metagenome assembly OHCW01 (sample SAMEA3879590, study PRJEB24766) | human gut metagenome | biome: human-associated habitat; feature: feces | place: USA | collected 1985/1987 | reverse complement strand
GAGGGTGGAGTAATTGGCAAGTACCAAAGAAATCCAAAACAGAATAAAAAGCATTAAGGATACAATGAAGATCACAAATGCCATGTACATGATCTCTTCTTCCAAACTGAAAAAAGCGAAGAAGGATCTGGAGAATACGGAACCGTATTTCTATACTTTACAGGTTTCTCTGGCACGACTGTTACGACATCTTCCTGATATGGATCATCTTTATTTCGAAAATGAAGACGATGAAAAGAAGGAAAATCCGAAAAGAGGTTATATTGTAGTTACAGCCGATAAGGGCATGGCAGGTGCTTATAACCAGAACCTGCTCAAGTTTCTGCGGGAGCACGCAGACCCCAACGACCGCTTTTATGTCATCGGTCAGGTGGGCTACCGCGCCCTCCGCAAAGACCCCCGCCTGGTGCAGGAGTTCCAGTACGGCGCGACTGCCCCGTCGCTGCAGCGCGCCCGTGACATCACGGTGGACGCCATCGACGACTTCAAGTCGGGCAAACTGGATGAGATCTATCTTATCTACACCAAGATCCAGAACGCGCTCACCAGTGAGCCGGTCATGGTGCGTCTGCTGCCGCTGGACCGCGAGCATCTGCAGCCCGCCCCCAAGGGTCTGGGCGACCCCAAGGGCGAGGTGGAACTGGTGCCGGACGCATGGACAGTGTTCGAGCAGATCGCACCCATCTATATGCACGGCATGATCTTTGGTGCCATGACCGAGAGCTTCTGCGCCGAGCAGAGCGCCCGCATGACCGCCATGGATTCCGCCACCAAGAGCGCCACCGATATGATTCACGCGCTCCAGCTGGAGTATAACCGCACCCGCCAGGGTGCAATCACCCAGGAGATCACCGAGATCATCGGCGGTGCTTCTGCTGTGCAAACCAGCGACTATTAAACTTTTTGTACTGTATCCCCTATCGGGATACAATGTTCAAACATTTATCTACTTCTGAAATTAAGGAAGAGGCTATCGTATGACACAGGGAACAATTATTCGTGTAGCAGGCCCCGTGGTGGACGTTCAGTTCACCGAGGGCAAGCTGCCTGCCCTGCAGGAAGCGCTGACAGTGACCGCTGAGGGCACCGAGCGCACGATGGAAGTAACGCAACATGTGAACGAAACCACCGTTCGCTGCATTATGCTTTCTGCCAGCGAGGGTCTTGGCAAGGGGATGACCGTGAACGCACTGGGCCACGGCCTGACTGCCCCGGTGGGCGAAGCCACCCTGGGCCGCATGTTTGACCCCCTGGGCCGCCCCATTGACGGCAAAGGCCCCATGGCCGCAGACGTCCCTACCTGGCCCATCCATCGCAAGGCCCCCGGCTTTGAGGACCAGAAACCTGCAACCGAAATTCTGGAAACCGGCATCAAGGTCATCGACCTGATCTGCCCCTATGCCAAGGGCGGTAAGATCGGTCTGTTCGGCGGCGCAGGCGTTGGCAAGACCGTTCTGATTCAGGAACTGATTTACAACATCGCCACTGCCCACAATGGCTATTCCGTCTTCACCGGCGTTGGCGAGCGTACCCGTGAGGGTAACGACCTGTACAACGAAATGACCGAGTCCGGCGTTATCGAAAAGACAACGCTTGTTTACGGTCAGATGAACGAGCCGCCCGGAGCGAGAATGAGAGTTGCACTTTCAGGTCTGACAATGGCGGAGTATTTCAGAGATGTTGAGCATCAGGACGTGCTGCTTTTTATCGACAACATATTCAGATTTACTCAGGCAGGTTCTGAGGTGTCGGCACTCCTTGGCAGAATGCCGTCAGCCGTTGGTTATCAGCCTACCCTTGCAACTGAAATGGGTCAGCTACAGGAGCGTATCACTTCAACAACAAAAGGCTCTATCACTTCCGTTCAGGCAGTTTATGTGCCTGCGGACGATTTGACAGACCCTGCGCCTGCAACTACGTTTGCTCACCTTGACGCAACAACTGTGCTTTCAAGAAGCATTTCATCACTTGGTATCTATCCTGCCGTTGACCCGTTGGAGTCAAACTCCAGGATACTTTCACCTGAGATAGTGGGCAACGAGCATTATCAGGTAGCAAGACAGGTCCAGTCTATCTTGCAGAGGTATGTGGAGCTTCAGGATATCATCGCTATCATGGGTATGGACGAGCTTTCTGACGAGGATAAGCTCACTGTATCAAGAGCAAGAAAGATACAGCGTTTTCTGTCACAGCCGTTCTCCGTTGCGGAGCAGTTCACGGGCATGAAGGGCAAATATGTGCCTATCAAGGAGACTATCAGAGGCTTCAAGGAGATTATTGAGGGCAAGCATGACGACCTGCCTGAATCTGCTTTCCTGTTCGTGGGCACTATCGACGAGGCTGTTGAAAAGGGCAGACAGATCGCAGAAAGTGAACAGTAGTAACAGAACGTTTAAAGAAAAATACTTGACAAGAGTCGGATTATAGTATATAGTGAATGTATGTGGCAATTTTGTGCCGCACGCGCTGATTTGTAAAAAACTTATGGAGAAAGATTATGACGCCTTTTGATCTTAAGATAATAACCCCTGAAAAAACTTTTTTTGAGGGAAATACTGAGCAGATCATTGTGAGGACCGTATCAGGTGATATCGGTATACTTGCAGGTCATGCGCCATATGTGGCAAATATCGTTTCTTCTCCTTTCCGTATCAAAATAGAAGGTGAGTTCAGAACAGCCGCTATTTCGGGAGGGCTTATAAAGGTGTCTGCTGACGGTGTGACAGTGGTGACATCTGCTATCGAATGGGCTGATGAGATAGACGTTGCAAGAGCCGAAAAGGCAAAGGCTGCGGCAGAGAACAAGCTCAGAGAAAATGCTAGCCAGAAAGAGTTTGAAAGGGCGGAGCAGAAGCTGCGACGTGCCATGAACAGACTTGTGGTGGCAGGAAAGAAATAATTATCAAAGTCAGAGCCTTGCGGGATATCCGTGTAGGCTTTGGCTTTGTTTTATTTATTAAGTAAAATCGGCGTAAAGGTAAGGTAAGTAATGGGGTGCGCAGGGGCGTGCTCGGACGTTGTGCAGTGGAAAAAACAAGAAAAGGAATGAATCGATTTGAGTATCTTTAACATTATCGGAATGGCGGGCGGACTTGGTCTGTTTTTATACGGAATGACCATATTGAGTTCGGGACTTGAAAAGGCTTCGGGCGGACTTATGGAGAAGGTCCTTGCAAAAATGACGGGAAACGTGTTCTCAGGAATACTTTTCGGTGCATTGGTAACAGCAGCGGTGCAATCATCGTCTGCAACTACTGTTATCGTGGTGGGACTTGTAAACGCAGGCCTTTTGAAACTAAAGGGCGCAGTTGGAATAATCATGGGTGCAAATATCGGAACGACCATGACAACGCAGATATTAAGGCTCACAAACCTCGAGGGTGACAGCAGCGGTCCTGCTATATTACAGCTTTGCAAGCCGTCTAACTTCTCGTCTATACTTATCGTTATCGGTCTTATCATCATAATGGTGGGAAAGAAGAACAAGACAAAGAACGTGGGCGAGATAATGATGGGCATAGGTATCCTCTTTACCGGAATGATACTTATGCAGGAGAAGATCGCTCCGCTGGCAGAGCTTCCGCAGTTCGAGCAGCTTTTTGCAGTGCTTAAAAACCCTGTTCTGGGCGTATTGGTGGGTGCGATATTCACGGCTATCATACAGTCATCAGCCGCTTCTATAGGCATTTTGCAGGCGCTTTCAGTGTCAGGCGCTATCACATTCGCTTCTGCATTTCCTATCATAATGGGTACTAACATCGGTACTTGTGCTACACCTCTTATTTCAAGTATAGGTGCTTCAAAGAACGCTAAGAGAGCCGCTATGATACACTTCTATTTCAACCTTATCGGTACTATAATCTTTCTTATCGGCGTTTATATCATTCAGTATACAATAGGACTTCCGTTCTGGAATAATAGCTTTACAACGGGAAGCATCGCAAACTTCCATACTATCTTCAATGTTGTGGTAACTATAATCTTTCTGCCGTTCTATACAGTGCTTGAAAAGCTTGCCGAATGGACTATCAGAGATAAGAAGAACGCTGAGGACGATGATACTTTCACTAAGGAGGATCTTCTTGACGACAGATTTCTTGTTACTCCAAACGTTGCTATCGCACAGGCTACAGAGGCAGTTGTTCAAATGGGCGTTCTGGCACAGAAGAATTTCATATCGGTAAGAGAGCTTTATGACAAGTATGACCTTAAGTCTATCGACAAGATAAAAGAGCGTGAGGAGCTTATCGACAGGCTTGAGGACAGAGTAGGTTCATATCTTATAAAGCTCAACGACTGCGGTCTGAACGAGGATGAGTCGAGAACTGTTACAGCGCTTTTCCACCTTATTTCAGAGTATGAGAGAATAGGTGACTATACTATAAACATCTATGAAACTGCGGATGTTCTTTATGAAAAGGAGATCGGTTTTTCTGAGCAGGCGAAGCACGAGCTTGACGTTGTGTGCAACGCCATTCAGGAGATAATCGGGCTTGCTATCGAAGCCACAAAGACAGGGGATATGAACGTTCTCAAGGAGATCGAGCCACTTGAAGAAGTAGTAGACAGACTTGTTGAGGAGCTTAAGGCTGTTCATATCGACAGGTCTAAGAATGGTCTTTGCAACATCGAGGTGGGAGTGAACTTCCTTGATATACTCACAAATGTTGAGAGAATATCAGACCACTGCTCAAATATTGCGGTCTATCTTATCGCAAACCAAGAGAAATACAACAGCCTTAAAAAGCATGAATATCTTGATAAGCTTCACAGAAACGGTCCTGACTATTACGAGAAGCTGTTGGCTGAATATTCAGAAAAGTTTGCGCTTTAGTTCAGGCTTTTGCACCTGTGGCGTGATATAATATTGTAAAACAGCAAGGAGGGACATTAGTCCCTCTTGTTATAAGCTGAAAAGGAGAGAGCAAAATGGACAAATTCAATTACACTATGCTGTGCGATTTTTATGAGCTGACAATGGGAAACGGCTACTTTGTAAGCGGTATGCAGGAAAAGATATCTTATTTTGACCTGTTTTTCAGACAGATACCTGATGGTGGCGGATTTGCCATTGCCTGCGGTCTTGAGCAGGTCATAAACTATATCGAAAATCTGCATTTTGACGAAGAGGATATAGAGTTCCTGCGCTCAAAGGGCATTTTTGACGAGGGCTTTCTTGAATATCTTAAGGATTTCCGCTTCACAGGAGATATATTTGCTGTGCCGGAGGGTACGGTGGTGTTTCCTAACGAGCCTATCATAACGGTGAGAGCACCTGCTGTTCAGGCACAGCTTGTGGAAACTTATCTTCTGCTTTGCATAAATCATCAGACACTTATTGCAACAAAGGCTAACCGTATTGTAAGGGCGGCTCAGGGCAGGGCGGTATCTGAGTTTGGTTCAAGACGTGCTCATGGTGCGGACGCTGCCATACTCGGTGCAAGAGCCGCAGGCATAGGCGGTTGCTCAGGCACAGCCTGCACTATCACTGACCAGCTTTTCGGCTTCAATGCAACAGGCACAATGGCACATTCATGGGTGCAGATGTTTGACAGCGAGCTTGAAGCTTTCAAGACTTACTGTAAGTGCTATCCTAATGGCACTGTTCTGCTTGTGGACACTTATAATGTGCTGAAAAGCGGTGTGCCTAACGCAATAAAGGCTTTTGACGAGGTGCTGAAGCCAATGGGCTGCCGACCTGTGGGAATAAGGATAGACTCGGGAGATATAACTTATCTTTCCAAGAAAGCAAGAAAAATGCTTGACGAGGCAGGCTATCCTGACTGCAAAATATGTGCCTCAAATGCCCTTGACGAGTATCTTATAAGAGATATGATATATCAGGGCGCTAAGGTGGATATGTTCGGAGTGGGCGAAAGACTTATCACCGCAAAGAGCGAGCCTGTTTTCGGAGGAGTTTACAAGCTTGCGGCTGTGGAGGACGATGATGGCAATATTCAGCCTAAGATAAAGATTTCTGAAAACGTGGCGAAGATAACCACTCCGCACTTCAAAAAGCTTTACAGAATTTATGATAAGAATAACCACAAGGCTGTGGCTGACCTGCTGTGTGTTCATGACGAGGTGATAGATGAAAGCAGACCACTTACGCTTTTTGACCCACAGTTTACATGGAAGAAAAAGGTCGTCACAAACTTTGAGGCAAAGCCTATTCAACAGCAGATATTCAAGGATGGCAAGTGCGTATACAAGAAGCCTGCATATGAGGATATCGTAAAGTATGCGGCGGCTGAGATAGACACTCTTTGGGACGAGATCACAAGATTTGAAAATCCGCACACTTATTATGTTGACCTTTCTCAGAAGCTTTGGGAAGTGAAGAATTATCTTCTTGCGGAGAACAACAGACAAACGGCAGATTAAAATTTACATTATTGACTTGAAAAAAGCTATAGGCTGTGTTACAATAAGCATGGTTAGCAAATTCTAACCTATTAAGCATTGGAGGGTCAGAAATGGAAAAGATAACTGTAAAAATAGACGGAATGATGTGCGGAATGTGTGAATCGCATATGAATGACACTTTCAGGCAGAATTTCAAGGTGAAAAAGGTAAGCTCTTCCCATGCAAAGGGTGAAACTGTGGCTATAGTTGATGAGGATATCCCTGATGAAAAGCTTAAAGAAGCAGTTGAGAAAACAGGCTACACTTTTATTTCCGCTGAAAGAGAGCCTTATGAGAAAAAAGGTTTATTTGCAAGATTCAAGTAAATAGCTATGCACAAAGTCGTGGCAGAAGAAAAGGTCTGTCACGGCTTTTTTTGTTTGCTTGACAAAACATATTTTCTGTGATATAATAAATATCAGTTAGTATACATTAACCGATGTTCTATACTTTTGATACTGCACGAGAAGGGTGCGGCTAAGTTTGCAAAAAGCTTTTTGTGAAAAGGCATTTTGTTTCGATAGGCTTAGCTTCGTGGCGTGCAGTAATTTTATAGACGCAAGTTAGCTATAGCTAACAAAGAAAGGGGCATACAAATGGGAAACATTCACACGTCTGGGGAGGACTATCTGGAGACGATACTCGTTTTATGGAACAAGCAAAACGGCGAGGTGAGGAGCATTGATGTTGCAAGGGAACTGAATGTTACAAAACCCAGCGTATCAAACGCTATGAAGATACTTCGTGAGGGAAAGTTCATCACAATGGACGAAAACGGATTCATTACTCTCACCGACGCCGGCAGATATGTTGCGGAAAAGATCTACGAAAAGCACCTTGTATTGACAGAGTGGCTTGTAAGTCTTGGTGTTGACAGAAAAATATCTGAACATGACGCCTGCAAGATAGAACACGTTTTGTCTGACGAGAGCTTTGCGGCATTGAAGAAGCATATCAGTGAAGAACAATGAGCATGACTATTTTTAAAGGCATTCTGATACCGTTTTTGGGTACATCTCTTGGTGCGGCGTGTGTGCTTTTCATGAAGAAAAATCTTCATTATCTTGTCCAGCGAGCCTTGACAGGCTTTGCGGCAGGAGTAATGGTAGCGGCAGGCGTGTGGAGCTTGCTAATACCCTCTATGGAGCAATCAGCGAAAATGGGTAGACTGAGGTTTGTTCCTGCGGCGGTGGGTTTTCTTCTTGGCATATTCTTTCTTCTGATACTGGACAGAGTGATACCGCATCTTCACATGAATGCCACCGAGCCTGAGGGAGCGAAAAGCGGTTTCAAGCGAACTACAATGCTTGTGCTTGCGGTGACGCTTCACAATATCCCTGAGGGCATGGCGGTAGGCGTTGTATATGCAGGTTGGGCGGCTGACCATCATGCTATAAGCGCCGCCGGTGCGTTGGCATTATCCCTTGGTATCGCAATACAGAACTTTCCAGAGGGTGCGATAATATCCATGCCACTTCGTTCGGAGGGTATGGGAAAGGGGAAAGCCTTTGTTTACGGCGTTTTATCGGGAGTTGTCGAGCCTGTTGGGGCTGTGCTGACGATACTATTGGCACAGTTTATAATCCCTGTTTTGCCGTATCTTCTAAGCTTTGCGGCAGGTGCGATGATTTATGTTGTGGTGGAAGAGCTTATACCTGAAATGTCGGAAAAGCCACACTCCAATATTGGAACTATAGTTTTTGCGCTGGGTTTTGTGCTTATGATGATACTTGATGTGGCACTTGGATAGGTGTTTTTTTATCTTTACATAGGGATCATCTTTATGCATGGTAAGTGTATTGAATATCTTTTTTGTATAGCCGGGCATATCATTTTGAAATGATATGCCCGGCTTTGTTTTGTGTGTAAATTGCATTTGTTAATTTGTTTATCTTAAACGTTTGATGTTAATATGAAATGTAAACGTTTTTTAACTATTGTTTTCTTTGGCAATGAAAGACAAAAATAATATAAATTGATGATTACTTGTAGTACAATTCACTAAGTTTGTACTTCTCTATTTGTCAAAAACATTGATTTTTAAAAACTTGATTGCTTAATCGTTTTAAGAGATTGACATTAAATTAAGTTTGTGATAAAGTAAAAATGCAATAATTCGATAAGCTAAATTAATCAAAAATTAGCTAAAGTAATGAAAAAGGAGTATGGTTATGACAGGAGTAATGAGAAGATTTTCTGCGGCTCTGGCGGCTGCTGCAATGGCTGTTAGCATTGTGCCTTTCGCAGATATCAGCGCATATGCGGAGTATGCGGCGACACACCCGGAGGGATTTGTTTATGCTGACGGCTCAAAGTTTATGTGCGACGGGAGCCCTTACTATTACGGCGGCACGAACTGCTATTATCTCACCTATAAGTCAAAGAGTGAGGTAAAGAATGTTTTCGATGACGCTTCAAAAATGGGGCTTAAAGTAATAAGAATTTGGGGAAATCTTGACGTTGGTAAGAAAACAGGCGAGATCGACTCGCAGTCTGGTCATGAGACCTTTGAGGGCAACAATGACGGAACGGGCGAAAAGGACGGAGTTTACTTCCAGTATTGGGACGATGAGGCTGGCAAGCCTGTTGTGAACGAGGGCGAAGACGGCCTGAGACATCTTGATTATATTATTAAGCAGGCTGAAGAACATGATATGAAGCTTGTTATCACTTTCACGAACTATTGGGAAGCGTTCGGCGGAATGGGACAGTATGTAAAGTGGTATCAGATGTCACAGGGCAAGAGCGTTGGCAATAGCAAAGTGGACGAAAAGGATACCTGCGATTTTTACACTAATGAAACTATCAAGGGTTGGTATAAGGATTATATCAAGACTTTGTTAAATCACACCAACTACTACACAGGCGAGAAGCTTATGGATTCTGAAGCTGTTTTTTGTTGGGAGCTTTCAAACGAGCCGAGATGTACTGTTGACGAGTTCTGCAAGGACGATATTCTTTATAACTGGGCAAAGGAAATGTCAGCATATGTAAAGTCTATCGACCCTTATCACATGGTATCTGTTGGCGACGAGGGCTTTTATAACCTTGGCTATCAGGAAGCTGCAAGGCAAGATCTTCCGTCTTCCGCATATTCAGGCTACTACGGTGTTGACTTTGACAAGCTTATGACTATCGACACTGTAGACTTTGGCACACCGCATATGTACGTTGATCAGTGGGGCTTTGACCTTGGCGATGATGACCTCGAGTGGATAAAGCGCCATGCCCAGACCACATCTTCCGCTGACAAGCCTATTATCTTTGAGGAATTCGGTCTTACAGACAAAACAAAGCGTGACGCCGCTTATTCCGATTGGCTGGATATTGTAACAGGGGACTACTATGAGGGTGTTGAATATCAGGGCTTCAACTACTGGATGATAGCTTCCTATCTTGATGACGGCACTCTTTATCAGGACTATGACGGCTACACCGTTTACGGCCCTGAGGGTATCGAAAAGACGGACAGCACAAGAACTCTTATGATGAACGCTGCTGCAAAAATGGAAAAGAAGAACATTGTAAACACCACTGACAAGTCTACATACAGTTTTGACAGAAGCAAGTCAGGTAACGTTGTGGTGAATGTTTCTATGAAAGAGGGCAGCATAAGCGGTGTTGAGGTCGGCGGAAAGAAACTCTCGTCAGACGATTACACCATAAGGGGCAACGCTGTTACTATCAAGGCTTCTTATCTTAAAAGGCAGGAGCTTGCAAAGTATTCGTGCAGGATACTCACAACAGGCGGCAATCAGCCTAAGTTCAATCTGACGGTGAGCGACAGCTCTATCCCTAAGCCTATTATCTCACCTGAGATAATCTCTGTTGACGTAAACCCTAAGAAGTGCAGTGATGTTGATATCACCATGGATCGCAAGACAAGCGAGTTCAGAGGCATTGTTGCTGATGGAAAAGCACTCGCAGAGGGTACAGATTACACAACTTCGGGCGACACTGTGACCATTAAAAGTGCATATCTCAAGACGCTTTCAGCAGGCATTGTGACGCTTAAGTTCGATTTCTATGAGGGCGAGGATAGGGAGCTTACAATAAATGTTTTCGACACCACAGGCCTTGATGAGCTTGACACATTTGAGAGCTATTCAAATGATAAGGCACTTTGGTCGTCTTATTCAAGAAACACAGGCGGCAATGAAGTTTCACTTTCTCTTGCTACAAAGAACGGTTCAAAGGCGCTTGCTTTCGGATATGATATCGGCTCGCCAAACGGCTACTGCGGAGTAAACCACCCTATTGCAGTAAGAAATGCTTCATCATTTGCAGGCGTTGAGCTTTGGGTAGAGGGGGACGGCACAGGCAACAGCCTTACTGTTCAGCTTAGAGACGCAAACGACAATTATTTTGAAGCGCAGATAGCACTTGATTTCGCAGGTGGAAAAAATATCAAGATACCATTCGCTGACTTTAAAGCGCCAAGCTGGCAGTCGGGCGGAAATCTTGATACATCAAAGCTTAACCAGTTCTCGTTCTATATGGGCGGAGATTCTGCTCAAAAGACAGGTACAGTTTACATAGACGATGTTGTTTTCTATGAGGACGGACAGATCGAGAAGCCACACCTTTCCACAAAGTCAGGCATATTTGACGCTGATGCTCCAAGCGGTGTGAGAACAGACCTTGTGCTTTATGGAAAGAGCGTTGAGTCTATCATAGTAAACGGCAAGAAGCTTACAGGCGGCTTAGATTATTCTACAAGCGGAAGTCAGATAATGCTCAACGAAAGCTGGCTCAAGACGCTTGCAAATGGTAATTACACACTTACATACACATTCTCAGACGGAAACACAGATACATTTGCACTCACTGTCAAGAATGTTAAGTCATCACACACTCACAGCTACACCGCAAAGGTAACAAAGGAAGCTACTTGCACAACAGAGGGCGAGAGAATTTACACTTGTACTTGCGGAGACAAGTACACTGAAACTATCCCTGCCAAGGGTCACAGCTGGGTAAAGGGCGAGACAGTTGCTCCTACAGAGAACGAAAAGGGCTACACTATCTACACATGCGCTTCCTGCGGCGAGACAAAGAAGGACGATTACACCGACCCTATCGGTCACAGGCACAGCTATACCCTCACATCAACAAAGGCTGCAACTTGCGAAGCTGACGGCGAAAAGGTATACACTTGCTCATGCGGTGAAAAGTACACTGAAACTATCCCTGCGACAGGTCACAGCGAAAGTGCTTGGATAATCGACAAGGCGGCTACTGCGACAGAAAATGGCTCAAAGCATACTGAGTGTACAACTTGCGGCAAGGTTATAAAGACAGAGGTTATCCCTGCAACAGGCGAGGTAAGTGACAAAAAGGAAACTGTTATCTTCACAGGCTCGGCAAAGACATCAGGCTGGGGTCAGGCTATTACACTTTCCACAACTAAGGAGGGCGGCAGCTTTGACAGCTCAGTTATCGAAAAGGACGGATATTTTGAAGTTCAGTTCAAGGGCGGCACAGACAAGGCGGAGATCATTCTCCAGAGTTGGTCAGGCGGTGCAGACTGGGCGAGAGTTTCACCAACTGAGGTAACAGAAAAGGACGGCATTGTATACGCAAAGTACAGCTACGACGATGTTGCTGCGGCATTCGGAACAACAGATTTCTCTAAAGTAGACCGCTTCCATGTTGGTGCGGCTAACGGAGATATCGAAGTTCTTAGTGTTAAGTATATTGTCGGAAAGTCAACAAAGCCGGTTGATCCGGTAGATCCTGTTGACCCTGATAAGCCGGAGCAGGATCCATATGTATCTATTTTCTGGGGTGCAAAATCATGTGGCTCATGGGGTCAGGCAGTTTCAGTTATGACTTCAAAAAATTATGGCAGTTTTGATGTTTCGTATCTTTCTGCAAATGGCTATTTCTATGTTGAGTATTCAGGTGCAGAGAACGAGTTTGAGCTTATTCTCCAGAGCTGGTCAGGAGGAGCAAACTGGGCAAGAGTTCAGCCTAGCGAAACAGGCAGAGCGAATGATCATTACTATGCTAAGTTCACATATGCAGACTGTGTAAAGGAGCTTGGTACAGGTTTTGATAAGCTGGATCAGCTTCATGCTGCGGCAAAAAACGGCGATATCACAGTTTATTCTATTTGCTACTGTACACCTGCTAGGTAATTTAAGAAAAAAGCGTTACATTTATTAAGATGCAAAAAAGAGCGAATGACGTTACGATCATTCGCTCTTTATATTTTGTTTACTTGTTTTTCTTTTTGCGCTTTTTATCCTCTAAAGGAGTCATGCTCTTTGCACAGATCGCCATTGTTGAAGCGTTGTGCAGAAGCGCTGAGGCTGACGGCTGTAAAAGCCCGAAAGCTCCTGACAGCAGAAGCACTGAATTGAACAGCAGTATAAATCTGTAGTTACTGTTTATTCGGTGCATTAGCTTCTCGCTAAGCTGTCTTATAGCCGCAAGCTGTGTAAGGTCTGCACCACGAACTGTGATATCGGCAGTTTCCTTTGCGATATCGGAAGCATCGCTCATTGCAACAGAAACGTTCGCCGCCGCAAGGGCTGGAGCGTCGTTTATTCCGTCGCCTACCATTATTACTCTGTGACCCTGCTCTTTGAGCTGTTGAACATATCTGTGCTTGTCCTCAGGAAGAACCTGCGCCCTGAAATCTGATATGCCAAGCTTCTGTGCAGTTATCTCGGCAGCCTTTGCGCTGTCGCCTGTGAGCATAATGATATTTGTGATGCCTGCTTCTTTGAGCTGTTTAACAGCTTCCTCAGCTTCAGGTCTAGGCGGGTCGCTTATGCAGAGCGCACCTGTGAGCTTGTCGCCTACAGCAAGATAAACTACCGAGCATGCTCCCGACTTTTCGTCGATCTCAGCCTGCTGTTCGTCTGTTATCTCTATGCCCTCGTCCTCGCAGACAAAATGCCTGCTTCCTATGATAGCACGTTTGCCGTGAAGCGTTGTTGAAATTCCGTGGGCAACTATATACTGCACCTCGGCGTGTTCCTCGGCATGGTCGATATCTCTATCGGCCGCACCCTTTACTATAGCTCTCGCTACGCTGTGAGGGAAGTGCTCTTCAAGGCAAGCCGCAATTTTCAGCGTTTCCGCCTCGGAGTAATCCCCAAGGGCTATTACCTTTTCAAGCACAGGCTCAGCGTTTGTAAGAGTGCCGGTCTTGTCAAAAACGATAGAATCGGCAAGTGCGTATTCTTCAAGATATTTTCCGCCCTTTACCGTAACGTCATCATCAGCGGCTTCTTTAATAGCGGATATAACGGCTATAGGCGTTGAAAGCTTGATAGCGCAGGAATAGTCCACCATAAGAACGGAAACTGCTTTTGTGACATTTCTAGTAAACAGCAGTGTAAGACCAAAGGCAAGGAAGCTGTACGGCACGATAGAGTCCGCAAGACGCTCCGCTTTGCTCTGCACCCCTGCTTTAAGGTTTTCTGAGTTGTCGATAAGCTCGATTATCTTGCTTATCTTTGTGTTGGAAGAAAGCTTGCGAACTTTTATCACAACTGAGCCTTCCTCGACAACTGTTCCCGCAAATACGCTTGCTCCTGCGCTCTTCATGACCGCAAGAGGCTCGCCTGTCATGGAAGCTTCATTTATGTAAGCTTCGCCCTCGGTTATCTGACCGTCAACAGGAATAACGCTTCCTGTGCGAACTCTTATGCAATCGTCCACCTGAAGCTGTGACATTGGTATAAGAGTATCAGCGTCTTTGCCTGCCAGCCATACCTGATCTGCCTTTATCGCCAAGCTGTCGGTAAGAGCGGCTCTTGTTCTCGCTCTTGTGTAATCCTCCAGCAAGCCTGATACAGAAAGCAGGAACATGACAGTGCCAGCCGTATTGTAATTTTTCTGGATAAGACAAGCGCTTATTGACGCTCCGTCAAGTACCTCAACTGTAAGCTTGCCGTCAAACAGTGCGCTTACGCCCTTTGCTATGTATTTAAGTCCGCTGTACACGATAAGTGCTGCGCCTATAGGTGCAGGCAGAATAGCTTTTCTTATATATCTTTGCATCACAAGCTTTGCAAGGTCAGATTTGAATGTTCTGTCTATCTCCTCGGTGTCATACTGATTGTCGCTGACAGGTGCCAGGTCGCTTCCTCTGAGCTTTCTTACAAGTTCGACAGCTTCGGCTCTGTGACCCTCTTTATAGCGTATAAGTATTCCGCCGTTCTCATAGTGAGCCTCGCATGCGATCGCCCACGGGTTTGACATAACAAGCTTATGTATCGACCGTTCAAGCTCTTTTGTGAAAGCGTCGCTACCACAGCGGAAACGTATGCGGCAGGGCTTGTCATAAACGATCTGAGCTTTCATTATTCAGTTACTTCTTCCTCGTCATCTATCCCTGCCTCGACCTTAGCGTCATAGCAGATGTCAGATGCTTCGTCCTTCATGCTTCTCAGTGCTGACTGAGCGTCGCTCTTGAGCTTCATTCCTTTTGCAAGACCTGTAACGGCAAGCTCTCTTGTTTTCTTAGCCTTTACGACTTTCTTGCCAAGAATGACTGCGGCTGCTCCGCCTACTGCACACCAGAATTTCTCGTCTTTAAAACATTTTAACATAATTATTACCTCCTGTTTTCGTCTCTAAAGATCAGTAAGAACTAATTATTTCTGTATATACAGAAACTCTGTCAAAAGACTAGCTTTTTACAAGTCTTATGACAGATCTTTACCACGTTTTTATTATAACTCCAAGATGTTTATTAGTCAAGTCAAACCGACAAATTTAAAAATTATTTAAAACTATGTATAATCTTTTGCCGTAAGTTAAATTATCATCGTTTTTCTAACTTTTCATTTTTGGGTGAAGCTTTAGGATAATGTTAAAATGTTTATGATATCTTATCAGTAAACCTCAAGAATGAACATTACAACGAATAGATAATAATTGACAAAAACCATAAATTCGGGCTTTTATTTATATGTAAGTTATGCACACAACCAAAAATATTATAACTTTTTGTTAAATCGGTTGAAGCCATAACAGAGTTATGTTAAAATATTATCATAACAATACGGGGAGGTCTGCGTTGTGGGTTATATTATCCATTATGATATATGTGCCCTTGTGATATATGCTATCACAGGAGTTGTATTTTATTTCAAAAAGCGTATTCCGTGCAATAAGAATAAGGTCTTTGGCATTCTCGTGGGCGACTCGGCTTTGTCAACTGTGTTGGATATTTTAAGTGTGTTTTCTACCGGCGAATGGGGCATAGGGCTTAAAATCTTCTTCCATACGGCTTATTATTTTACACATAATCTTATTCCGTTTCTATTTGTGATCTATATACTTTTCCTGACGGACGGCTATAAAGAGATGTCGGCTCTTTTCAAAAGCTTTTTATATACACCGATGATCGTTGACCTTTTGCTTGTGATCACGACGCCTGTAACACATTTTATCATCTATGTGGATAGTCAAGGTGGTTATCATCGTGGCACTCTTCAGCCATTTACATACATTGTGGCGATTTATTATCTTATATTTGGCATCGTTTACGCAATGGGTAATAGAAGTATGCTATCAAGACAGGTGGTCACTTCTATAACAGCCTTTATCTCAATGACTGTAGTGGCGGTAATTGTTCAGATGATCAATAAACTCCTTCTTGTGGAGTGCTTTGCGGCATCTGTATGTATGCTTCTAATAATGTTCACTTTGCAAAGTCAGGACGATATGATAGACCAAGGAACGAAAATGCTCAACTGGAGTAGCTTTGTCAATAGGTGTTCCATAAAATATGCCTCAGCTTCTGATTTTACATTATTGCTCATAAGGATACCGGATTTCAAAATGTTTATGAAAACCTTTGGCGGACGTTTTTCCAACTCTCTGTTAAGAAGTTTTTCCGACTATCTTTATAACTTTGTTAATCTGGGCGATGGATTTTATTTGGAGGACGAATGCTTTGCTCTTATGTTCCCGAAGGATTCTGAAAAGGTGGGGGAAACGTATCGTGCGATAAGGAAAAAGCTGTCTGAAAACTGGAATATAGGTACTGTTGATACTTTGATAACAGCTTGCTTTATGCGTATCGACTGCCCTGAGGACGTTGACAATGCAGATATGCTGGTGGACTTTATCGAGCAGTTTAAACATCGTGAACCTGAAACTGAAAGACTTCTTCATGCAACTGACATAAACTTTTATGACAGCAAACGTCGAAGCGAGGTAGAGAATGCTATAGACAAGGCTCTGGATAATCGTGGCTTTGAGGTATACTATCAGCCGATATATTCAAGTTCAAGAAACAAGATAGTTTCCTGCGAAGCTCTTGTTAGGCTTAAGGATGAAAAGCTTGGATTTATCCCTCCACAGGAATTTATTCCTATAGCTGAGGAAAACGGCAAGATACTCAAAATAGGCAAATATGTTTTTGAGGAAGCCTGCCGCTTTATAAAGAAAGGCGTGGGAACTTCACTTGGTATCGAATATGTGCAGGTAAACCTATCGGTAGTCCAGTGTATGCAATCTGACCTTGTAGAGCAGCTTCTCAGCATTATGGACAGATACAAGGTAGACCCATCGTCTATTTGTCTTGAAGTAACGGAAACTGCGGCGGTGTATACTCCGCACATTATGGAGAAAAACATCAAGACCCTTTCCGACTATGGTGTGAAGTTTGCACTTGATGATTATGGTACGGGATATTCAAATATGACATATCTTCTCAGCCTGCCTTTCAGGTTTATCAAGCTTGAAAAGGAAATAGTCTGGGAATGTTTCAAGAGCGAAAAGGCGCATATCGCCATTGAAAGTACAGTGGCGATGATAAAGAAACTCAATATGCAGATAGTCGCCGAGGGTATCGAGGACAAGCACCAACTCGACACGCTTCTTGGCATGGGCTGTGATTTCATTCAGGGATACTACTTCTCAAAGCCTGTTCCTGAAAAAGATTTTATTGAGGTGCTTAAAAAGAATAATACTCAGGCTGTGACGGTTTAAGCAGTCTGATGAAAAAAGCCCTGACTTCGGTCGGGGCTTTTTTCACATGGTTTTCACTTTGCATTAAGGTCTGTTTAAGTAAGGAACGCTATAATATAGTCATAACAAAACCAAGACTGGAGGCGTTCTTGTGAACGTAAGTAATATGGCTATTCTTATTATTGCGGCTGTGCTGCTTTCTTTGCCGCTTGTTTTATCTGCTGCATTTTGTGTTGAAGAACGCTGGGGTTTTCTTTCACGAAAACATGATAAGTGGATAGACGAACATTACAGATAATAGGCAGACAGATAAGTATGAGTTGTCCGTCATACAAATACAAGCGTATTTCACAAACATACACCAAAAAAACTATAAAAATTAGTCCATTTATACATTGACTTAATCACGCAAATTCGGTATACTATTTATTGTAACGTCAGCGTGGGAAAAGTACGCAGACAGGAATAATTCTATAGTTTATAAGGGGTTTGTGAAATGACAAAGGTTGTAAAATTCGGTGGAAGCTCTCTTGCAAGTGCTGAGCAGTTCAAAAAGGTAAAGGAGATAATCACAGCGGAAAGCTCAAGAAGATTTGTTGTGCCGTCTGCTCCTGGTAAAAGATTTTCAAACGATACAAAGGTAACTGATATGCTTTACGGCTGCTATGATCTTGCTGCAAAGGGCAAGGATTTCAGCAGCGAGTTCGACGCTATCAAGGAAAGATATTACGGCATAATCAATGATCTGGGTCTTGACCTTTCTCTTGACAAGGAGTTTGAAACTATCAAGGCTTGCTTTATCGGCAAGGCAGGACGTGACTATGCGGCTTCCCGTGGCGAGTATCTTAACGGTATCGTTCTTGCTAACTATCTTGGATATAACTTTGTTGACGCTGCCGATGTTATCTATTTTAACGATCAGGGTCAGTTTGATTCTGCAAGAACAAACGAGGTGCTTCCTCAGAGATTAGCTACACTTGACAATGCGGTAATACCTGGTTTCTACGGCTCAATGCCAAACGATACTATCAAGACATTTTCAAGAGGCGGTTCTGACGTAACAGGCTCTATCGTTGCCGCAGCAGTAAACGCTGATCTTTATGAGAACTGGACAGACGTATCAGGCTTCCTGGTATGCGACCCTAGAATTATCGACAACCCACAGCCTATCACTACCATAACATATAAGGAACTGAGAGAGCTTTCTTACATGGGTGCAGGCGTACTTCATGAGGACGCTATTTTCCCTGTAAGAAAAGCAGGCATTCCAATAAACATCAAGAACACAAACAAGCCTGAGGATATGGGTACAATGATCGTTGAGTCCACATCTCAGAAGCCTGCATTCACGATCACAGGTATAGCAGGAAAGAAGGGCTTTACTGTAGTTAATATCGAAAAGGATATGATGAACGCAGAGCTTGGTTTCGGCAGAAGAGTGCTTGAAGTATTCGAGAAGAATGGTATCTGCTTTGAGCATATGCCATCAGGTATCGACACAATGTCTGTCGTTGTTCATCAGGCAGAGTTTGCTCCAAAGGAGCAGGAGATAATGTCAGGTCTGCACAGAAACTGTCACCCTGATACAATTGATATTGAAACAGACCTTGCACTTATTGCAGTTGTGGGACGTGCAATGAAGTCAAACAGAGGTACAGCAGGCAGAATATTCTCAGCCCTTGCACACGCTCATGTAAACGTAAAGATGATAGATCAGGGCTCTAGCGAGCTTAACATTATCATTGGTGTAAACGAGGCTGATTTTGAATCTGCAATGAAGGCTATCTATACAATTTTTGTTGATACACAGCTTTAATACAATATAAAAAATATGGGGGTTGTAAAAAAAGTCCCCAAGAAAAAAGGCTGCGATCTTGCCAAAAAGCAAG
>OHCW01000625.1_pt1 | contig 19829 bp, 17 predicted proteins | sample 1566781 | NCBI WGS metagenome assembly OHCW01 (sample SAMEA3879590, study PRJEB24766) | human gut metagenome | biome: human-associated habitat; feature: feces | place: USA | collected 1985/1987 | reverse complement strand
ACTAATGTAACTATGCCAGAGGTTTTGGAAGCTGCACATATTAAGCCTTTTAAATACAAAGGTGAGGATACTGTTGCAAATGGATTTGCAATGAGAACAGATATTCATACACTGTTCGATACAGGACATTTACGAATTTCACCTGAAGGAGTTATAGAATTATCATCAAGAGCAAGAATGGATTATGGAGCTTCTATACCGCCAAGGATTGTTGTGCCAGATTTTACAAATAAGGATTTTCTTCGTTGGAGATATGAAAATTATAATGGTATTTAATATTGGAGGACAATATGAATATTATACAGTTCAATGAAATAATTGAGTTACTTCATTCGATATCAGATAATTCAACAGCTAATATAATTGCGTTGGTATCGGTTATCATTTCAGGTATAGCTGTATTGAGCAGTATATATTTTAGTGTTCAAACGAGAAAGCAGTATATAGATAGTTTAAGCCCATTGTTATCATTCAGATTATATGAAAAATCCGGATATTACCACTGCGGAGATGATGCAGTATATTCCGGGACCGGATTTCCCGACAGGAGGAATCATTGCAAATAAAGATGATCTTCCGGCAATTTATGAGTCCGGGGTCGGCAAGATCAAAATACGTGGAAAAATCGAGATTGAAAAGGGCAAAGGCGGCAAAGACCGCATGGTAATCACGGAGATTCCGTATACCATGATCGGAGCCAATATCGGGAAGTTTTTAAATGATGTTTACGGTCTGGTAGAATCCAAGGCAACCAGTGACATTACCGATATTACCAATCAGTCATCCAAAGAGGGAATTCGTATTGTTCTGGAACTGAAAAAAGGAGCAGATATCGAGGCTCTGGAGAATCTGCTGTACAAGAAAACCAAGCTGGAAGACACCTTTGGTGTCAATATGCTTGCGGTAGCGGATGGCAGACCGGAGACGATGGGCGTCGTGCCGATCATCCGTCATCATGTGAAATTCCAGTATGAGATTGCAACCAGAAAGTACCAGACCCTTCTGGCGAAAGAACAGGACAAAAAAGAAATACAGGAAGGTCTGATCCGCGCCTGCAATGTCATTGATCTGATCATTGAGATTTTACGCGGCAGCCGCAGCATCAAAGATGCAAAAGCCTGTCTGACAGACGGAAATACGGATCATATTACCTTTAAGAATCCATCTTCAAAGATCATGGCACAGCAGCTGAATTTTACGGATCGTCAGGCACAGGCCATTCTGGAAATGCGTCTGTATAAACTGATCGGTCTGGAAATTGAAGCATTGATGAAAGAACATGATGAGACACTGGAAAATATTGCAAAATATGAGGATATTTTAGAGCATCGTTCTTCCATGGCAAAAGTAATCATCAAAGAACTGACCGCGTTTAAAAAAGCTTATGGCAAAGAGCGCAAAACTGTGATTGACAATCTGAAAGAAGCTGTAGTTGCAGCAAAGAAGATCGAAGAGCAGGATGTTGTCTTTCTGATGGATCGCTTCGGATATGCAAAGATTGTGGATACTTCTGTCTATGAGAGAAATAAAGAGGCGGCAAACGCAGAATACAAGCATATCTTTACGTGCAAAAATACGGATAAAATCTGTATTTTTACGGATAAGGGACAGATGCATCTGCTAAAAGTGCTTGATCTTCCATATGGAAAATTCCGGGATAAAGGAACACCGATCGACAACCTCTGCAATTATGACAGTAAGGAAGAGAATTTTGTATATCTGGCAGGTCTCGAACATGTCAGCTCGCACCGGATGTTATTTGGCACAAAGTATGCCATGATCAAGGTTGTGGACGGCATGGAATTTGTGGTCGCAAAAAAGACAACGGCGGCAACAAAGCTGGGAGAGGAAGATGAAGTACTGACGGTATGTCCGTTAGAAGAAAATGATACACTGGTGATGGCAACAAAGAAAGATATGTTTCTTCGGATTGACTGTGCACAAATTCCGCAGAAAAAGAAAGGTGCGGTGGGCGTGCGTGGCATGAAACTGGCTGCCGGGGATGAACTGAAAAGTATTCATGTGCTGCATGAAGGTGAGGAGAAAGAGGTCGAGGTGAAAGGAAAGCCGGTTGCCCTGCATCGTCTGCATGTGGGAAACCGTGATACCAAAGGAGTAAAGAAATAATGAACACCATTTTGTTTGATCTGGACGGAACGCTTATTGATTCTTCCGAGGGAATCATAAAATGTGTTTTATATACGCTTGATTTTTACGGAATTAAGGAGCCGGATACGGCAAAATTATACCGGTTTATCGGGCCGCCGCTTTCGGAGAGTTTTGAAAGATATTATGGATTTTCGCATGAAAAAGCGTATGAGGCTGTGCAGAAATACCGGGAACGGTACAATAAGACCGGTATTTTTGAGTGTAAGTTATATCCGGGTGTGGAGAAGTGTATCCGTACATTAAAAGAACAGGGATACCGGATTGGCATGGCATCTTCCAAGCCGGAAGTATCCTGCAGACGGATTCTGGAGCATTTTGGAATTCTTCCGCTGTTTGATGATGTGGTAGGTGCAACATTTGATGGTACACGGGATAAAAAAACCGAGATTCTTAAGGAAGTCATGCACCGCTGGAGTCATATTCCAAAATCCGAGATGTGTCTGATCGGGGATACGATGTTTGATGTCAACGGGGCGAAAGAACTTGGAATTGCGTGTCTTGTGGTCAGCTTTGGTTTTGGAGATGTAAAGGAAATGAAAGAGGCAGGCGTGATCGGTGTGTGCGATTCTATGGAAGAACTGCCGGGCATGTTAAAGAAACAATAAAGAAAAACGGGAGGGTATATCATGGAAACTTTTAAGGAGACGCTGAGAAAGATCTGGTATATCTTATACCCGTTTCTTTTTTATTACGCGGTGATGCTGATTATTATGACAATTGCGCAGTGGGCATTTGGAGGAGATGCCACACATTATGTGTTCTGTCAGCTGATTGCCACTGTTTTTACAATTCCATCCATGCTTCCGTTTTATCGTCAGGGACAGGCACTGGCAGGGATTGCAAAGCAGCCGTTTGGAATCAGCCGGGAACGTATCTGTCATGCACTTTTTGCGGCCGGGATCATGGCATGCTTTGGAATTTCTTTGAACAATCTCATATCCATGACGAAACTGACGGAAATTTCGATGGGTTACCAGCAGGCAAATACCGATTTTTACGGCAGTACAATGGGAATGGAAATTCTTTGTCTGGCAGTGTTTACCCCGATTCTGGAAGAACTGGTATTCCGGGGGATTCTTTTTGGAAGATTAAAAGATATGCTGTCGAAACCGTTTGCGGTTGGAATTTCGGCACTGATTTTTGCGGCCGTGCATGTCAATATCGTGCAGTTTATTTACGCACTGATTCTTGGTGTGGTGCTGGCACTTCTGATGGATCGTGCGGGAAATGTCTATGCATCCATGATCGGACATATGACGGCAAATTTTATTGCGGTAGTCCGGACGGAAACGCATTGGCTGGATTTCAGTGTCAGGGGAGATGCGGTCGCATGGATATTTTCCCTGATGATACTGGGAGCTGGGATTGTGCTGATGTGGAGGTATTTGTCTGACAGAAAAACAATCGCCTAAATAAAAGACAATAGAAAAAAGGAGTACAAAAGAAGATGAAATGTTTATGGAAAAAAGTAATTTGCGGGGCACTTGTGGCTGGAATGCTGGCACAGTGCCCACAGAGTATTTATGCAGAAGATGCCGCAAATACTGCAACGGTAACGGATACCGAGAGTAATCATGTAACACCGGATACTACGCAGCAGCCGGATGATACAAAACAGCCGGGAGATATCCAGCAGCCAGATGATACCCAACAGCCGGAAGAACTGCCACAGCCTTCTGCCGTGGAGGGACTGCATACAACAAAACAGGGAAAAACAAAGGTATATCTGGAATGGGAAGAAAGCAGCGATGCCACTTCCTATGCGATTTACCGGAAAACAGCCGGAGGGGAATACAAAAAACTTGCCGAGAGCAGCAAGCCATCCTATACCGATAAAAACGTATCATCCGGTAAGACATATACATATAAAATTGTTGCAAAAAACGAGCAGAAGAAAGCGGATGAGGCTGCAAAAGTCACGTTTTCGAATACAGAGGCCGTACAGATCCGGTCACAGAAGTATACATACAGCCAGATGAAAAAAGACATGCAGGAACTGGCACAGCAGTACAGTGATTACTGTGAGATGACTAAAATCGGAACTTCTGTACAGGGACGTGGAATCTATGATTTTGCAATCGGAAACCCGGATGCAGAGGAATCCCTTCTGATTGTCAGTACATTGCATGCCAGAGAGTATATCTGTTCCGCAGTCATGATGAAGGAAATCCAGTATTATCTGGAAAATTATAACGGAACCATCGGTGGTGTCAAAATGTCAAATATCCTCCAGAAGATGCAGATCCATTATATTGTCATGGCAAACCCGGATGGGGTGACGATTTCCCAGACAAAACATTCCAGATGGAAATCCAATGGACGTGGGGTGGATTTAAACCGGAATTTTCCAGCAAAACATTTTATTCCAGGTGGGAAAAAAGGGGAACAGGGATATTCCGGAGCGAGCCGGAGTCCTATGCAGTAGCAACGCTGACCAGACAGCTGATGAAACAGCAAAATCTGCAGGGGGTGGTGAATTACCATGCCATGGGAAGAATTATTTACGGGGACTGTACGAAAGGAAGCCTGAAAAAAGATACCTATAAAATGTATGGTATCGCAAAGAAAATTACCGGATACAGCAAAGCCCCGGATAGCGGCAGCGGAAAGTCCTGGGGAGGACAGTACCGGGAGTATGTGATGGATCTGCTTAATAAACCTTCCATTACCATTGAGATTGGAAGCTCAGTAGCACCGTGCCCGCACTGGCAGTATGAGATCGAATTCCAGAAAAACAGATATGTTGTTGTGCGGATTGCAAATGCATTGAAATAGAAAAAAATCAGGATACTTTGACGCATCTGCCGGATTATGCTAGTATAGGGGAAACAGCTGACAGATGAGGAGAGTAAAAATGGCATACATATTTTTTGATATAGACGGAACGCTGTGGGATGAAAAAATGCAGATTCCGGAAAGTACAATTCCAACCATCAAACAATTGCAGAAAAACGGACATAAGACATTTCTGTGCAGTGGAAGATCCCGTAGCAATATAAACGATAAGCGGCTGCTTGGGATCGGCTTTGACGGAATTGTTGCAGCATGCGGCAACCATGTGGAGATGGATGGAAAGGTTCTGTATGAAAATATCCTTTCCCCGGAACTGACAGAAAAAATTGTCCGGGTCATGGAAGAATGCTGGATGCCGATTGTGCTGGAAGGTCCGGACTGCCACTGGATAGATAAAGAAAATTTCAAGACAGATCCGTATGTGCTGTACCTTTTTGAGGCAATGGGAGCATCTGCCAAAATATTAAAAGGCTATTCACCGGACATCCGCATTAATAAAATGTCGGGGGATATCCTGCCAACAACCGATTATGCCAGAATCCGGGATGAACTGGGGGCTGATTTTGACTGTCTAGAGCATGAAGGACATGTTGTGGAATTTGTTCCGAAAGGAACATCGAAAGCGACCGGGATAGACTGGCTCTGCAGGCATATGGGTATTAAAAATGAGGATACCTATGCGATTGGTGACAGTGTCAATGATCTGGATATGCTTTCTTTTGTGGGACATGGAATTGCCATGGGAAATGGAACACCTCCGGCAAAAGAGGCGGCTGAATTTGTGACAACGGATATCTACGATGATGGAATAAAACATGCAATGGAACATTACGGACTGATTTAATTCTAAAAATAATATAAAAATTGAGTATCACTGTTGACAATGAAAAACAACAGTGATATTTTATTTACAGAAAGAGTTAGCACTCGAATAAAGTGAGTGCTAGTAAAGACGAAAAGGAGGCTATTTGTAATGAAATTAGTGCCATTAACAGACAGAGTAGTATTAAAACAGTTAGAAGCAGAAGAGACTACCGCATCCGGTATCGTATTACCGGGAGCAGCACAAGAGAAGCCACAGGAAGCGGAAGTAATCGCTGTAGGTCCTGGCGGAGTAGTCGATGGCAAAGAAATCGTTATGCAGGTAAAAGAAGGCCAGAAAGTAATCTATTCCAAATATGCAGGGACAGAAGTAAAACTTGATGGGGAAGAGTACATTATCGTAAGACAGAATGATATTCTTGCAATTGTTGAGTAGTTTTTATAAATTGGAAATTATAGGCTGAATTTTAAAGAAGAGAGGTTATTGTAGTCATGGCAAAAGAGATCAAATATGGTTCAGACGCCAGAGCAGCACTTGGTGCAGGTGTCGATAAATTAGCAAATACCGTTCGTGTAACATTAGGACCGAAAGGACGTAACGTTGTACTAGATAAATCCTTTGGTGCTCCACTGATCACAAACGATGGTGTTACGATCGCAAAAGAGATCGAGTTAGAAGATGCATTCGAGAACATGGGTGCACAGCTTGTAAAAGAAGTTGCAACAAAGACAAACGATGTTGCAGGTGATGGTACCACAACAGCAACTGTTTTAGCACAGGCAATGGTACAGGAAGGTATGAAGAACCTTGAAGCAGGTGCAAACCCGATCATCCTTCGCCGTGGTATGAAGAAAGCAACAGATAAAGCTGTAGAAGCAATCCTTGCAATGTCTTCCAAAGTAAACGGAAAAGACCAGATCGCAAAAGTAGCTGCAATCTCTGCAGGAGATGAGAACGTAGGTAACATGGTAGCCGACGCGATGGAAAAAGTTTCCAACGATGGTGTTATCACGATCGAGGAATCTAAGACAATGCAGACAGAGCTTGACTTAGTAGAAGGTATGCAGTTTGATCGTGGTTATGTATCTGCTTACATGTGCACAGATATGGACAAAATGGAAGCAGTATTAGATGATCCTTACATCTTAATTACAGATAAGAAGATCAGCAACATTCAGGAGATTCTTCCTCTGTTAGAGCAGATCGTACAGAGCGGCGCAAGATTACTCATCATCGCTGAGGACATCGAGGGTGAGGCACTTACCACATTGATTGTCAACAAATTGCGTGGTACATTCAACGTAGTAGCTGTCAAAGCACCTGGTTATGGTGACAGAAGAAAAGCAATGCTTGAAGATATCGCAATCTTAACAGGTGGTCAGGTAATCAGCTCTGATCTTGGTCTGGAATTAAAAGACACAACGATGGATCAGTTAGGCCGTGCAAAATCTGTCAAAGTTCAGAAAGAGAACACAGTAATCGTTGACGGTGCCGGTGACAAAGATGCAATCGCAAGCAGAGTAAACCAGATCCGTGGACAGATCGAGGAGACAACATCTGAGTTCGATAAAGAGAAATTACAGGAGAGACTTGCTAAATTAGCAGGCGGTGTCGCAGTCATCCGTGTCGGTGCAGCAACTGAGACAGAGATGAAAGAAGCAAAACTTCGTATGGAAGATGCTTTAAATGCAACAAGAGCAGCAGTAGAAGAAGGTATCATCGCAGGCGGCGGTTCTGCATATATCCATGCAACCAAAGCTGTTGCAGAGTTAGCTGACACCTTAGAGGGTGATGAGAAGACCGGTGCAAAGGTTATCTTAAAAGCTCTCGAAGCTCCGTTATACTACATTTCTGCAAACGCAGGTCTTGAGGGTGCTGTTATCATCAACAAAGTAAAAGAGTCCAAAGACGGTATCGGATTCAACGCAGCAACCGAAGAATATGTAGATATGGTTGAGAATGGTATCCTTGACCCGGTTAAAGTTACAAGAACAGCATTACAGAACGCAACATCTGTTGCATCTACACTGCTTACAACAGAGTCTGTTGTTGCAAACATCAAAGAAGATGTTCCGGCAGTTCCAGCAGGCAACCCGGGCATGGGAATGATGTAATTACAGGGAAAAAAAGAATCAATGGTATGGATTCGACAGGAATCTATGGTCATGAAAAAACGGCAGATCGTACGGTCTGCCGTTTTTTATGTCCCCAAATAATAAAATGCACGCTCCGCGAACATTCTATTATCATGAATAAAAGGAAGCTTTGGGGTTGTCCCAAAACTTCCCTGCTAATACTTAATGAATACTTAACGGAGCAGACATGCAAGCAGTCTGTCGTTGTCCTCCGGATTCATGATGCAAAGCCGGATGTACTTGTTGTCTAAAAATGGAAAGGTGGAGCAGTCGCGGATCATCATTTTCTCGCGAATTGCGCGGTCAAAGAGATCCTGTGAAGTGAGATCATCTTTTAAAATGCGTACCAGCATGAAATTGCCGCTCGGTTCATACACTTTAAAATCAGGACTTTTCTGGAATGTCCGGTAGATCCTTGCTCGCTCGGAAGAAATCAGATCTTTGGTGGCTTTGATATATGCAGTGTCACGGAACATCGTCTCTCCGGCAACGACAGCAAGGGAGTTGATCGTCCACGGATTTTTCCTGGTATTGATTGATTTGATCAGGTCACGGTTGCCTGTGATCGCATAGCCGAGACGAAGACCCGGTGCTGCAAAAAACTTTGAGGTGCCGCGCAGGATAACGATGTTGTTATAATAGTTTGTCAGCGGCACGGCTGAGATTTCAGCCATATTATCAGCAAATTCCACATAAGTTTCATCCACCATAACGTAAATGTCATGCTCTTTGCAGGCATCTAAGATATGGCGCATTTCCGTTCTGGTAATGCAGGATGAAGTAGGGTTGTTCGGATTGCAGATGACGATCAGGTCAATACTTTCATTTAAATGGGAGATAAAATCGTCTACATCTAAGCGGAAGTTGTCCTTTTCACGGAGCGGATAGTAGAGAGTTGTGCCTCCGCCGAGTGAAATCTCTCTCTCATATTCGGAATAAGTAGGTCCGATGACCATCGCTTTTTTCGGGTGCTCGATCTGTATAAAAAGAGAGATCAGTTCCGTGGAACCATTTCCTACGATGACGTTTTCGTATTCGGTGCCGCAGTATTCTGCAATGCATTTGCGCAGGGAGGTATATTCCCTGTCAGGGTATGTCGTGATCACATCGATCTGCTCGGAGAGAGCGGTCCGAAGAAGCGGTGATACGCCAAGCGGATTGACATTTGCGGAAAAACTGACGATCTCTTCTTTTTTGATGCCGTAAATCTGTTCTATTTTTTCTAAATCACTTCCGTGAAAATGGTCTTTGTGTTTTATCATTGCGAACTCCTCCAAATTGGTTTATAATCTATTATAATGATTGTCATTGAAAAAGCAAGCAATTAAGAGAGAAAAAGCAGGTGTCGATTTGCGAAGACGGATACAACAACTGGCAAGGGGAAAATTCGAACACTTAAAGCCGTCTCTTTCAATTTCTGTGGATAAGATTGACATCACAGCAATGGAAGGTAATGATATTTCGGGGGATTTCGTGATCACAAGCACAAATCATGTGCCGATGCGTGGAATCGTATATTCTTCCAATCCGAGGATGGAATGTCTGACACCGCAGTTTGAAGGGGAAGAAATAAGGATTCGTTACCAATTTCATAGTTATGGTCTGATCGAAGGTGATATTCAAAAAGGAGAGTTCTGTATCGTAGTAGAACAGGGTGAATATAACCTTTCTTTTGTTGTGTCTGTTTCAAAACTGTATGCAGAATCCTCGGTTGGCAAAGTGAAAAATTTATCCGATTTTGCCAGATTATCAGAAAACGACTTTGACGAGGCATTTCATCTGTTTTATTCGGGCAAGTTTAAAAACATATTTCATCCGGATGAAAAAAGGGAGATGCTTTTATATGAGGGTTTGTCGAAAGGAACACCATCCGGACAGAAAGTGGAGGAGTTTTTGATCGGAATCCACAAAAAGAAGCGGACTGTGGTTTCATTGGAAGAAAGCAGTGCCATATTTTACAAGGTGCATGAAAACAGACTTGAAACTTTTCAGGTGAACAGAAACCAGCATGGATATCTTGAAATCAGAGTCCATTCGGATGCAGAATTTCTGGTTTTAAAGAAACCACGGGTCACCGATGAGATGTTTGTGGGAAGTATCTGTGATGTGGAATATTATATTGTGGCAGAAAAAATGCATGCGGGAAGGAATTTGGGAAAGATCCGTCTGGAGATACCGGGACAGGAACCATTGATCTATACGGTGTGTGCCACGACTAAGCAGGAAAATAAAACGAAGGATGAACCTGTTTTTTTTGATATCCAGAAATCACGCATAAAATTAATGCAGCTTTATCTGGAATACCGCCTGAAACGGATTGTGACCGGAGTATGGGCAAACCAGTCCGGGGTTATTTTGGATCATCTTTCCGTTTTGTGTGAGAATGAAAAGATTTATGGACTGATGAAGGCACAGACGCTGATCATCAACCGCCAGAGACAGGAGGCATCCTGGATATTAGATGATTTTAAACGGACGTGTGAGGATCATGAAAGTCCGGAATGGGGGTATTATCTTTATCTGTGCACATTGATGGAGCGGGAGCCGTCCTATGTGGATCGTCTGACGACGGAAGTGGAACAGATTTTTAAACTGCATCCGGATAATTCGATGTTGTTCTGGGTGCTGTTATTTTTAAAAGAAGAGTATTATCAGAAGCCGGCAGAAAGGTTAGAAGCAATTCGTGACTGGATGCGTTATGATAACAGCCCGTATTTTTATCTGGAGGCATATTATCTGATCTGGCAGGATCCATATTTACTGGCGAGACTTGGATCATTTGAGGTTCGCATATTATACTGGACTGCAAGATGGGGCATTATGACACGGGATATAGCAATACAGGTGGCCGGGCTTATTTCAGAAAAAAAAGAATATCATCCGTTTTTATACCATATTTTAGAGGCGTGTTATGAGGTGAAACCGGATGATGAAATGCTGACGGCGGTGTTAGGATATCTGATCCGCAGCCAGTGCTTTGGTGCAAAGTATCATCACTGGTATGAACTTGGAATTGAACGTGAGATCCGCATCACGAGCCTGTATGAAGCGTATCTTTTATCACTGGATGGAAGAAAATTAGAACGTGTACCAAAGATGCTTCAGCTGTATTTTCAGTATGACAGTGGATTGTCCTGGCAGCAGAAAGCGGTTTTATTTGTCAATATTATTGCGGCAAAAAAGGTGCAGCCTGAGGTATATCAGAAATATCTGCCGATCATGGAACGGTTTGCGATGGAGCAGATGGAGGCTGGTCATATCGATGATAATCTGGCCGTGATATATGATGAAATGTTTGAACAGGGGATTATAAATAGTGATATTGCGCATTGGGCAGCTGAAATTCTTTTTACGCACAAGATGATCTGTACGGATCCACAGGCAGCAAAGATAGAAGTTTATGAATATGCATGCAGCCCAGCATGCAATCATGTGAATAACAGGGAATCCGTGATCCGGAACGGGGCTGCATACTTTACTGTATATACAAAGGATTACTGCCTGATCATGGAGGACATTTATGGTAATCGTTTCTGTGAGGAAATCGGTTGTTGTGAAGAGCCGCTGATGGATATTGACCATTGTGTGAAAAAGTGTACAGAACTTGCACAGGGAGAATTATCCTATATTCTATATTCCATGCAGCAAAAAGTTGCGGATGGAGTGGATGATTCAGATTTTCCGGGTGTGTGGACTGTTTTAAAAGCACCGCAGGTGAGTGACCGCTATAAAAGGGAAATTGCCGAACAGATCATATCATTTTACCGGAAAAGAAAGTATGAGGCGGGCTGTCTGACCGGTCTGGATCATAAATTGTTATCTGCAGCTGCGCGCCGTATGCTGATGCAGTACCTGACGGAAGAACATTTGTATGAAACTGCGTATCGCATGGCAGAAGAGTGTGGGTATGAGCACATGGATACGGCTGCATGCGTTTCTCTGTGCAGTTATGCGATTCATACAGTAGGGTTTGAGGAAGATGATTTCCTTCTTGGGTTTGCAGAACATGTATTTTACAGAGGCACTTATAATGATGTGATCCTTATCTATCTTTGTAAATATTATAATGGTGCAACAAAGACGATGGCGGAGATCTGGAAAGCTGCGGGAGCATTTGATATTGACACGTTTGATCTTGAGGAACGTATTTTAAGCCAGATGCTGTATTCGACTGATTATATTGCGGATATTGAAGAGATCTACGAGAGTTATGTAAAAGGCGGGGGACGGGAACTGATCTGTATGGCATATTTATCGTATTTTGCAGATGCATGGCTGGTGAGGAATATGGTGGTACCGGAGTATGTATTTGAACAGATCTTTGCCCGTTATCAGGAAGGAAATCCTCTCAACGATGCGTGTAAACTGGGGCTGCTGAAATATTTCTCAGAGAAAGAGCATTTATCAGATGCGATGTATCAGGTGGCAGATGAATTGTTGGAAGAGTACACGTCTAAGAACCGCTGCTTTGCATTTTTCCTGGAGTTTGAGAAAGAATTACGTTTAAAGTATCATTTGTATGACAAAGCGTTTGTGGAATATCATACAGATCCGGGACAAAAAATTATGATTCATTTTAGCCTGGATGGAGAACATTACGAGCAGTCACTGTTAAATGAGGTCTATGATGGTGTTTTTGTCAAGGAATTTGTCTTATTTTTTGGCGAGTCTGTACTTTATTATATGACAGAGCAGGAAAAGGCGGAGGAGAAGATAACGGAAAGTGCCTGCTTAAATTGCCGAAATGTACCGGACGAAGAATCTCATGGAAGGTATGAAATGTTGAATGACATGCTGATGCATCACGCGATGGGAGAACGTGAGATGCAAAAGAGAGAAATGAAACAATACTATGGAATGCAGATGGTAACGAATGAGGTATTCCGTATTTTATAAGTAAGAGGGAGAAAAGTGGAAAAAACGTCGTATTATCTTGGCATTGATCTTGATAATGACAATGCCGTGATCAGTTATTTCCAATTGAATATGAAGGAACCGGAGACTGTCAGCACAGTGGCAGGCAGTGAAGTATACCAGATTCCTCTGATACTTGCCAAAAAACATGGGATCGGTCAGTGGTTTATCGGTGAGGAGGCAAAACGTCTGGCACTTTTGCAGGGAGAGGAAGCAGTATCCGGTCTGCTGCAGGCAGCTCTTGCGGAAAAAGAGTTTTTCATAGAGGGGGAAACTTATAAGGCACAGGAACTGTTAGCACTCTACATAAAAAAGCTGGTATATCTTGCGGGAAAACTGGGGAATCCTGTGATACCTGACTTTTTGGTTATCACACTTGAACAGCTGTCGCGGGAGGTGACGGAGCTCTTTCTTCAGGTAGCAGAAAGAATTGGAATACCGGAGGGAAAGCTGACACTCATTGACAGGAGAGAGAGTTTTTATTATTTCGCATTCAGCCAGCAAAAAGAATTATGGCTGCATGATGTGTGTCTGTTTGACAACCGGGGAGATGAGGTCTGGTGCAGGAGATTGGAACGGGATCAAAGAACCATGCCGCAGCTTGTCACGATCAGCGAGGAACAGCGGAATATAGACCGGGCAAATAAAGATGCCAGCTTTTTAAAAATCGTATCAGAAGTGACAGGAGGGCATATTGTTTCGGCAGTTTACCTGACCGGAGACGGTTTTGATGGTGAATGGATGAAGGAGTCCCTTTCTTTTTTGTGCAAAGGCCGCAGGGTTTTTATGGGGAAAAATCTTTATTCCAAGGGTGCCTGTTATGCAGCGGCAGGAAAGTGTATGACGGAAGAAAACAGCTGGCAGTTTGTCTATATGGGCGATAATGAGATGAAAGTGAATGTAAGCCTGAAAGTGCAGAGCCAGGGAAAAACAGAGTTTTTTACGCTGATCAGTGCAGGAGATAACTGGTACGAGACTGTTGGAGAATGCGAAGTATTGCTGGATGGATCAAACGAGATCGATTTCTGGCTGCAGCTGCCAAACAGCAAGGAAGCGAAGATTGAGAAACTCACGCTTGCAGATCTTCCCGAACGTCCGCCACGCACAACGCGTCTTCGCATCAAAGCACAGCCGGTTTCCGACATGGAAGTAAAGATCAGGATCAAAGACCTTGGCTTTGGGGAGATATTTAAGAGTTCTGACAAAACATGGGAATATATGATGTCACTGGAAAATGTACAGTAGACAAAGGAGAGGCAGGAGAAACGAATGGGCGAATTGATCTTATGCAGCCAGCAGTTAGCGGCGATGCCCTATTATATTGAAAATGTATCGTTAAATGTTTATTCGCTGGATGAACTGTGCTATTATATTAAAAATAATACCTGTCTATTGGATGCAGACTTTATGGATGACGAGTTGTGTGACTGGGTGGAAAATGAACAGCATTTGCCGGATATTGCACAGAATCTAAGGAATATCAAGGCTGGCGGAGGTGTTTTGTCTGAATTTACCGGCTGTCTGATGTCAGCGTGTGGTTATTGTACGAAAGAGGAACAAAAGCAGATCCGGAATACACTTCAGGAAATGGAACATAAGTCGGCATTTGAATGTGGGAAAATCAAAGCTGACCGTTTTCTGGAGAACCGGAAATACGTCAGCAGTATTGCAGAATACAGAAAACTTCTGCAATCGTGTGAAACTGAAATGCCACAGATGGTTGGCGCAGTGTGGCACAATCTTGGTACCGCATATGCGAGGCTGTTTTTGTTTGAACAGGCAGCTGACTGCTATGCAAGGGCATATGAAAAAAGCAGTGATAAAGAGTCCTTGAAAGAGTGTCTGATGGCATGCCGCTGTAATCATGATGAGCGGGCATTTGAACGCAGGAGAGAATATTTTAAAATAGCACCGGAGGAAGCAAAAAAGATTGCAGATGAATTGAGCAGCTGCAGTAGAAGTGATGCGATATGTCAGTTTGAGACAATGCTTGATGAGTGGGATCCGGGGGATGAAAATGTGTGGGAGACGCAGCTTGAGGAATGGAAAAAACAGTACAGGAAGGATTGTATGGTATAAATGAAATTTTTTGACAGATGGAAAAAACGCAGTTTTGAAGAAAAAATGGATGATCTGAGCCAGACTGTGCTGACGGAAAATAACATAAAAGATCCGAAACAGGTGGAGCAGTATGTTGTGGAACGATTAGAGCAGATGATCGATATCACAAGGGAAATCGAGGAGGAAAAATCGGAGTACCGAACAGTCACGTCTTATCTGAATGATGTCCAGAAATTAGAAGATCTTCCGGAACCTGAAAAGAAAAAAATTGCGGATGTGGCACAGAATGTCGTTCAGTTAAACAGTGCGAGAAATATTTTCCTTAATTCAGAAAAAAAACTGACAGATGCACAGTTTACGCAGCTTCAGCAGGAAGAAAAAACCATGCCGGATGCAATCAAACGCCTTAGCTCGAATGAAATCTATCAGGATACTATAAAAAAGGATATGAAATATCTTGAACGGGAAAAATCCAGATGGCTTTTACACCGTGAATATCTGATGCACCAGCAGAAAAGTTTAAAGAATTTATTATACATCATTCTTGCAATTGTGGCAGCAGTGGCAGTGACACTTATCACGTTACAGCTTGGATTTAAGGTTGATACATATTATGCATGGATGGTACTTATTTTTGTCACTGCAGTGGCGGTGTGTGCCGATTATCTAAAGATGCTGCACAATGACTCTGAGATCAAGTTAGCGGAACGAAGTGCAAATAAGGCAATTCTTTTACTTAATAAGGTAAAGTTTAAATATGTCAATATCACGAATGCCATTGATTATGCCTGTGAGAAGTATCATGTAAGAAGAGCTTCAGAATTAAATCAGCTGTGGCAGTATTATATGGATGCAGTGCGTGAACGTGAAAAATATCAACGCACAAATGAGGATCTTGAATACTTTAATGGCAGACTGGTGCGGGCATTGAACCAGTATCAGTTATATGATGCACAGGTCTGGATCACGCAGGCAGCAGCCCTGATTGATCCCAGGGAAATGGTTGAGGTGAAGCACGGCCTGATCCTGCGCAGACAGAAATTAAGGGATCGGATGGAATATAATGTCGAAGAAATGAAAAATCAGAGGGAGGAAGCATTAAAACTTTCTTCAAAGGCTGGAAGCATGAAACCACAAATCGATGAGATCATCAATGCAATTGACCGGTTGATGGAAACGATGTAAGTTTCTGCCCGGTGTGTCAGGTCTGCCTGTGTAATGTTTGATTTGAATAAGTTGTGGTATGATGAGAAATATATGGATACTGCGTACAAATGCCGGAGGGGCATATTGTACGCAGTATTTTATTCATGCTAATAGAATGCAAAATGTTGTTTGTGACAACAAGCCGGCTTGCAGAACATGCAGTCTATTTGCCACATCCCAGATCAAATTCCGGGTTGCACATATAAAAGTTTTTGCTGTCAAGTTCTTCCTGAACCAGGCGGAGGCCTTCACCGAAACGCTGGAAATGCACGATTTCGCGCTGGCGCAGAAAACGGATCGGTTCACAGACTTCCGGATCTTTGACAAGACGTAAAATATTATCGTAGGTGGTGCGGGCTTTCTGCTCCGCAGCCATATCTTCAAAAAGATCCGTGATCGCATCGCCTTTGCTCTGGAATTCACAGGCATTAAACGGAATACCGCCGGCTGCCTGCGGCCAGATCCCGGCCGTGTGATCGACATAGTAAGGAGCGAAACCGGCGGCCTCAAGTTCTTCAGCACTTAAGCCTTTGGTGAGCTGTCGGACGATGGATGCGACCATTTCCAGATGCGCTAATTCTTCCGTTCCAATATCCGTAAGCACGCCACATACACGTCTGTCCGGCATGCTGTATCTCTGGGAGAGGTAACGCATGGATGCTCCCATTTCACCGTCTGGTCCGCCATACTGGGACATAATGATCTGTGCAATTTTGGCATTTGGTGTTGTGATATTGATCGGGTACTGCAGTCGTTTTTCATAATTCCACATTATTTACATCCTCCTTCCCATGGCCATGGTTCTGTTGCCCAATTCCAGTGACTGCATGGATCTGCAGTGTCGATGGTCAGCGGACCATATTGGTCAGAGTAGACCTGCAGAGCGTTGCGTCTGATATCCGAGTAATGATGGAATGCTTTGATCGCTTCCACATCATCCGGATGGGTGTCTAAAAAAAGAAGAAGGTCGTCAACAGCGAAGCTTACGGTATTAATGAGGTTAAAAAGCTGTTGGCGGTTCATCTGGTTCATTTGGTTCGTCATCTTCGAAAAGCCCTCCTTCCAAGGAATGGTTTATCTAATTCAGGGAAAATGGTTCCCACCATAAGCCCTTTTTCAATATCATATAACGGTCCAAACTGCTGCCATGGAACATATGCCATTGCAACGACAAATTCCGGACTCATATCGCGGACTGATTCGTTTGGACAGACAGGATTCATTCTGTTTTGTGCATTACAGTTTCTCATAGATTCTGTTGCCTTTCTTATTCTTTCTCAATACTTTATGTTCTAAAATTGAAAAGTGTGCATAATAGGACTGCAAAAAATTCCATTTTTGTAGGAAATGACAAAAATGAGAAAAATTATCAAAAACTTTGTAAGCTGCATTGACATAGGAAAATTTGAGCATTAAACTAAGGACAGTTAGGAGATATTAACTGAAAAAAATTATCAATAAACATACAGGAAAGTCCAGTGAGAGTTCCTGTTTATTACGGAGGATAAAATGACGTTAGACAATTTACCACTTGAAACAGAGGCAGTCATTACGACAGTTGGGGGAGAGGGAGCGCTTCGCTGCCGTTTTCTGGATATGGGCCTGATCCCAAAGACAAAAGTTGTTGTAAAAAAAATAGCTCCGATGGGAGATCCGATCGAGATAAGACTCCGCAATTATGAACTGACGATCCGTAAGGAAGATGCAAAAAAGATTGAGGTGTCTATGGAGGAAACAAAAGAATGATATTTGCATTAGCAGGCAATCAGAATTGCGGTAAGACGACTTTATTTAACCAGTTAACCGGATCTAACCAGCATGTTGGAAATTTTCCGGGAGTGACAGTAGATCAGAAAATAGGTGAGATCCGTTCGGTAAAGAATTGTTCCGTTGTGGATCTTCCGGGAATTTACTCAATCCGTCCATATACCAATGAGGAGATCGTGACAAGAGATTTTATCCTGAATGAGAAACCGGACGGTATTATCAATATTGTGGATGCTACCAATATTGAGAGAAATCTATATCTGACGCTGCAGCTTTTAGAGATGCATATTCCAATGGTTCTGGCTTTGAATATGATGGACGAGGTCAGAGGAAATGGTGGATCTATTGATTACAGGCAAATGTCGGAGGAACTTGGAATCCCGGTAATCCCGATCAGTGCAGCAAAGGATGAGGGAATCGAAGATCTGATCAAAGCCACTGTCGAGGTCGGTAAGAAAAAGATTCTTCCAAAGGTCATGGATTTCTGCGAGCAGGGACCTGTGCACCGTTGTATCCACGCAGTATCGCATCAGGTGGAGGACCATGCAGCTAATATCGGCATGTCTCCGCGGTTTGCAGCGACAAAGATCGTGGAGAACGACGAGGATATTATCAATAAGTTAGAGCTTTCCCAGAATGAGCTGGAAATGATGGAACACAGTATCGAAGAGATGGAAAAAGACTGTGGATTAGACCGGAATGCTGCTTTGGCAGATATGAGATACACCTTTATCGAAAAAGTATGTAATAAGACGGTCAAGAAATGTCATGAGAGTAAGGAACATATCAGAAGTATGAAGATTGACAGGGTTTTAACAGATAAATACCTTGCAATCCCGATGTTTTTACTGATCATGTTTGCAATTTTCTGGCTGACCTTTAACGTGATCGGATCATTTTTAAGTGATCTGTTAACAATGGGAATCGATGCGTTTACTGCAATGTGTGACAGGGCACTGACTGCTTACGGAATGAATCCGGTGGTACACAGCCTTCTGATCGATGGTGTGTTTGCAGGTGTGGGAAGTGTGTTGAGTTTCCTCCCGATTATCGTAGTATTGTTTTTCTTCCTGTCTATTCTGGAAGATTCCGGTTATATGGCGCGAGTTGCATTTGTCATGGATAAACCGTTAAGAAAAATTGGTTTGTCCGGCAGAAGTTTTGTGCCAATGCTGATCGGATTTGGATGTACTGTCCCGGCAGTTATGGCGACAAGAACATTGTCATCCGAGCGTGACAGAAATATGACGATCATGCTGACTCCGTTTATGAGCTGTTCCGCAAAGATACCAATTTATACCGTGTTTGCCGCAGCATTTTTCCCGGGAAAAGAAGCACTTGTAATGATCCTTCTCTATGCTGCCGGAATCATAGTTGGAATTATTTCGGCGCTTGTGCTGAACCATACGGCATTTCGTGGAAATCCGATCCCGTTTGTGATGGAACTTCCGAATTACCGTTTTCCTTCCGCAAAGAGTGTATTCCAGTTGATGTGGGATAAGGCAAAAGATTTTATCCAGAGAGCGTTTACCGTTATTTTTGTGGCAACGATCATTATCTGGTTCTTACAGACCTTCAGCCTGCGTTTAAACATTGTTACAGACTCTAAGGACAGTATCCTTGCTATGATCTCCGGCCTGATCGCCCCATTAATGCATCCAATGGGACTGGGAGACTGGCGGATCGCCACTGCCCTTATTACAGGATTTTTAGCAAAGGAAAGCGTTGTTTCCACGCTGTCTATCCTCTTTGGAAAAACCAGCACACTGGTATCCAGTATGACTTCTCTGTCCGCTGCCAGCCTGTTAGTTTTCTGTCTGCTGTATACACCATGTGTGGCTGCCATTGCTTCTATTAAGAGAGAGCTGGGTGGAAAATGGGCACTGACCGTTGTGATCTTACAGTGTGTGGTTGCATGGATCGCAGCTTATATTGTTTATCTGATCGGAGGATTTTTCTTT
>OHCW01000565.1_pt1 | contig 21252 bp, 20 predicted proteins | sample 1566781 | NCBI WGS metagenome assembly OHCW01 (sample SAMEA3879590, study PRJEB24766) | human gut metagenome | biome: human-associated habitat; feature: feces | place: USA | collected 1985/1987 | reverse complement strand
CGAAGCCGGCCTTGGTTCCTCCGTTATGGTACATTCCAGTTCCAATGTAAAAGAACCCGTGCGTCAGGGTATGTGGGGCATCTTCGAGGTATTCGCTGACACTATGGTCGTATGTACACTGACGGCTTTCGCAGTTCTGTCCTCCGGACTGATCGATCTGGATACCGGTGCCGTACTGGTGGATGTGTCCGGTTCCGCTCTGGTGGGTCAGGCTTTTGCAACCGTATTCGGCAGCTTCGGTCCCGCCTTCATCGCCATTGCGATCCTGCTGTTCGCCTTCTCTACTGTACTGGGCTGGAGTCACTACGGATCCAAGGCATGTGAATATTTATTCGGTACGAAATCCACCATTGTCTACAAGGTAGTGTTCGTACTGATGATCTTCATCGGCTGCACCATGAACTTAGGTCTTGCCTGGGATCTGTCCGATACCTTTAACGGGCTGATGGCGATCCCCAACCTGATCGGTGTCATAGCCCTGTCTCCCGTAGTAATGAAGATCACGAAAAATTACGTGGCACGTATCATTAAAAAAGAAGATGTAAAGCCCATGTTATCTATTTTCCCCGAAATTCAGGAAGAGCAGGAAAAGGCCATGTAATTTAACTTAGAATCATACTTCTTCTCTGGTAATATTCTTCGCCCATTTGCCCTCGCGGTAATGCTTAATGACCCAGGGCCATTTGACGAATTCATCCGTGCATAACAGGAAATAGACCCACAGCACCGGGAGTTTCAGTACAAATGCGGCGAAGAATCCCAGAGGGATCGCATAGCACCACATATCGATCGTATCGCAGATCAGTCCGAACTTCGTATCACCGCCGGCACGGAATACTCCGGCGATCAGCGCCGTATTCACGGCAGCGCCCATAATATAATAAGTATTGATGAGCAGCATATATTTCAGATAATGCATGGCAGTTTCATTCAATGTAGCAAATCGTAACACAAAGGGTGTAATTGCCAGTACGATCAGGCCGCCTATAGCTCCGGCGATTACCGTCATCTTCAACATCCGGGAAGCGTAACTCTTCGACTTCTCCAGATCGCCTTGTCCCATAATATTTCCCAGCAATATGCCACCTGCACTGGCAATGGCAAAACAGAACACCGTGCCGATATTGCGCACTACGACGACCAGTGAATTAGCGGCCACCGCATCTGTTCCCAGATGCCCCAGGATCACGGAATACATGGAAAACGCCACACTCCAGGATACATCGTTGCAAAGTGCGGGCAGAGACAGACGCATGAAATCTTGTGTCAGCACCTTACTGTGAACAAACAGGTACTTCGGATGCAGTTTTACATTTTTGCTCAAGAAAGATACAATGAAGCATGCCACCAGTTCCACCAGTCGGGACAGGGCTGTGGCAATGGCGACACCGGTAGCTCCCAGCTTTGGCATGCCGAACATACTTTGAGAAAAGATCTCGGCATTACCGATGAAAACGAAAGGGTAATTTCCAATGTTGTCATGATGGGTATGGGTGAACCGCTCCAAAATTTGGATGCCGTCATTCCGTCCCTAAAACTGATGCTCGACGATAACGCTTACGGCTTATCACGCCGGCGGGTTACCGTCTCTACTTCCGGCCTGGTCAGGCAGATGGATAAGCTTGCCGAACAGTGCCCGGTCGCATTGGCGGTCAGCCTCCATGCTCCGAACAATGAGCTGAGAGACAAGATCATGCCGATTAACCGCAAGCATCCGCTCGAACAGCTGCTTGCGGCATGCAGGCGTTATTTGGAACACGCTCCGAGAGACTTCATCACGTTTGAATACATTCTCATCGGCGGCGTCAATGATTCACTTGCACAGGCTAAGGAACTGATTACCTTAGTTCAGGACATTCCCTGCAAGTTCAACTTGATCCCCTTTAATCCCTTCCCCGGATCCGGTCTGGAACGCAGTAAGCCCGAAGCGGTCAAGGCTTTTGCTGACCGATTGAACGGTGCAGGTATTGTCACGACTGTAAGAAAGGTTCGCGGCGACGATATCGATGCGGCCTGCGGTCAGTTGGCCGGGGAAATTAAAGACCGTACCAAGCTCGCTGAAAAGAGAGCAAATCGCGAGATAATCATCAAAGAAATTTCAAAGAGCCCGGCGAAAGCAACAGGAGACGAGAAAAATGTCTGAGAACAATATCAGTCTGGAAGCCAAAGACCAGCCGTTCGAAGCAACGACCTACGGCGGCTTGCTGCGTATTGCCCGTGAAAATAAAGAATTGAGTATCGATCAGGTGTCTTCTCAGCTGAGAATCTCACCGGATCAGATCGAAGGTTTGGAGTCGGATAACTATAAAGTTTTCCCGACGCCTGTTTATGCCCGCGCCCATCTCCGCAGCTATGCTCGTTTATTAGGTGTGGACGAAGCGAAGATTATTTCGCTCTTTAATGCGGCGCTGGCGCCGGACGATAAGGATCCCCGCACCTTTATTCGCCGTACAACTCAGGAGCTGGCGCCTTACCATGACGCTCAGCCGAAAAACTTTGTCGGTAAATTTGTTGCCGGGCTGCTTTTCTTGGCGGTTGTGATTGCATTGGGTTGGATCGGCTACAACTACTACATGAATCAAAAAACGGAAAAAGCTGCCGAAGAACCTCTGGCGGAGGTCTCTCAGCCGGCTGAAACGCCGACTCCGACGGCCGAACTCTCCAAGGCCCCTGAAGCCGCACCAGTTTTAGTGTCCAATACAACGGTAGAGCCGGCCGCTCAGCCTGCGGTTCCGGTCCCGGCTGCAGAAGAGACTCAGGCTGATCGAGATGCAGCGTTGAAAGAAAAACTTCAGAAAGAGGCAGAAGCAGCCGCAGCCGCTAAAGTCGCTGAAGAAAAGCGTTTAGCAGAAGAGGCTAAGAAAACTGCCGCTGCCCCAGAACCTTCTGTTGCCGCTCCTGCAAAGCTGCTGACACTGACTCACAATGAAGCCGAAGGCCGATGGGATCTCGTGGTACCGAAATCTGCGAACGGAACTTACAAAGTGACGATCGGTGCGGACGGCGGTGAATGCTGGTTCGGCGTCTATCAAGATAAGAAACTTGTTCATAATGCTCAGTTAAAGAGCGGCGAAACTCGTGACTACGAAGTTCCGTATCCTTTCAAAGTCTCCGTCGGCAATCGTGCCAAGGGATTTGTGAAAGTTGACGGAGCGCCTGTTGATTTGAATATCAATAATCGCGCAGCTTCCACCGTGTTTACTTTGGTTCAGAAATAACGAATGTCATCTTCACAAAAAGAACCGATGATTGTCCGCTGGAAAGACAATATCGTTGAGATCGGCGCCGGCCGTCCCGTGGTGATTCAATCTATGACCAACACGGATACGGCTGATGTCGAATCCTCGGTCAAACAAGTTTTAGAGCTCGCTCAGGCAGGAAGCGAGCTTGTTCGTCTTACGGTTAATACACCCGCGGCGGCAAAAGCCATCCCTGAAATTCGTCGAAGACTCGATGAAGTCGGATGTTTTGTGCCTTTGGTCGGAGACTTCCATTACAACGGCCATAAACTTCTGACTGAATACTCCGAATGCGCCGAAGCACTTTCAAAGTACCGAATCAACCCCGGAAATGTCGGAAAAGGCGATAAGCAGGAAGTAAATTTCCGCACAATGATTGAGCTTGCGAAGAAGTATGACAAGCCGGTCCGAATCGGTGTGAACTGGGGTTCGCTGGATCAGGATCTTTTGGCCCGAATGATGTCGGAAAACCAAAAGCTTGAAAAACCGCTCGACGCGAAAGAGGTTCTGCGCGAAGCGTTGGTAAGGAGCGCTGTTGAGAATGCGGACCGAGCCGTTGAGCTCGGTATGAAGCCTTCTCAGGTGGCTATTTCCGCGAAAGTAAGCGGCGTCAAAGATCTGATTGCTGTTTATCGTGAGCTTAAAGCACGCTGTGCTTATCCTTTGCACCTCGGTTTAACCGAGGCTGGGATGGGGCTTAAGGGAACAGTATCCACGACGGCAGCCTTATCGGTTCTCCTATTGGAAAATATCGGGGATACGATCCGCGTTTCCCTGACTCCGGAGCCCGGTCAGTCCCGCACGGCCGAAGTGGAACTTGCCTGTGAAATCCTGCAGGCTTTAGGACTGCGGAACTTTACGCCGCAGGTCGTTTCCTGTCCCGGGTGCGGACGCACGACCAGCTGCCTCTTCCAGGAGCTGGCGAAAGAAACGCAGGATTTTATTAAGTTAAGAATGCCGGATTGGCGCAAGCACAATCCCGGTGTGGAAAATATGAATGTGGCGGTGATGGGCTGTGTAGTGAACGGTCCGGGAGAAAGCCGTCATGCAAACATCGGTATTTCTCTGCCCGGCTCAGGCGAGGCCCCGGTTTCTCCCGTCTTTATCGACGGCAAGAAATGGGGTTCTCTGAAAGGGCCGAAGATGAGCGAAGAGTTTCATTCGCTTATCGAAGAATACGTCCAGAAAAATTACCAAAATGCGAAGGAACAATAATGGCGATTGAAAAGATTCAGGCAATTCGCGGCATGAGTGACATGCTGCCGGAAGATGCCCCTCTTTGGCACTTCTTTGAAAAAGAAGCTTCCTCTCTGGCAAAACTCTACGGTTATCAGCACATTCGTACTCCGATCGTCGAACAGACTCGTCTGTTCAAACGCGGAATCGGTGAAGTGACTGATATCGTTGAAAAAGAAATGTATTCCTTCGTGGATTCCTTAAACGGCGACGAATTGTCTCTGCGTCCGGAAAACACGGCTTCTGTCGTTCGCGCCTGTATTGAACACAACCTCCTTTATGAAGGACCGAAGCGTCTGTGGTACATGGGACCGATGTTCCGTCACGAACGTCCGCAGAGAGGCCGTTATCGCCAGTTCCATCAGTTCGGTATGGAAGCAATGGGCTTCAAGGGACCGGATACGGATGCCGAACAGCTTTTAATGCTGAACCGCCTCTGGAAGCGCCTCGGAATCGCTCCCGTTCGTCTTGAACTCAACTGCTTAGGCCAGCTCGAAGACCGTAAAGCCTACAGAGAAGTGTTGATCAAATACTTCGAAGCGCACAAAGATGTCCTGGATGAAGATGCGACACGTCGTCTTTATTCCAACCCGCTTCGCATTCTCGACACCAAGAATCCCGACATGCAGGACTTGGTCAATAATGCACCGAAGCTCTATGACTCCTTGAGCGAAGAGTCCAAACAATTCCTTGCGGATTTAGAAGCGATTCTGAAAGCCGAAGGCATCGATTATGTTGTGAACCCGAGATTGGTTCGCGGTCTTGACTACTACAACCTCACAGTTTTCGAATGGGTCACCGATAAGCTTGGCGCTCAGGGCACGATCTGCGGAGGCGGCCGTTATGACCCGCTCATCGGAATGCTCGGAGGCCGAGACGCTCCTGCCTGCGGTTTTGCGATGGGCATTGAACGCGTGCTCGAGTTGATGAAAGAATGCGGTGTTAAACCCGAATCCAGAGAATGCGATGTTTATGTCGTTTGGGATAAGGCGCTGTACCTCAACGCACTTTCCGCCGCAGAAAGACTCAGAGATGCCGATATTGCCGCGATCATCCACAGCGGCAGCATGAAGTTCGGCAACCAGATGAAGCGTGCTGATGCTTCCGGGGCTCTTTATGCACTGGTGATCGGAGCTGATGAAGCCGCCGCCGGCAAGGTCGGTCTCAAGGCACTTCGTGAAAACCTCGAGGGTTACGGTGAACAGAAGACGCTGACTATCGATGAAGCGATCTCGTTCCTCGGACATCACGTTTAAGAAGAAGAGGGGACCGGCGTCCCCTTCCGTTTTACTTCTTTTTCAAGAATTGAAATTAGAACCTTTAAATAGACCGGGAGATACTTTACATGGCCTATGACTTAGAAGAACAAGAGTCCCTTGCCGAGATTAAGGCTTGGTGGGAGAAATGGGGCAACCTAATTTTGACCGTTGTGACGGTCGCCTGCTTGTGTGCTGCCGGTTTTCAAGGCTGGCGCTGGTATCAGATGAAAGAATCCACAGACGCCGGTGTTCTGTATGCTCAGATGATTCAGGCAAGCAATATGAAGGATGAGGCTCGCGTACAGGCGATCGCCGGTCGTCTGCATGAAAGCTACGCATCGACGACTTATGCCGGGATGGGTGCTCTGCTTGCCGCGCATAACGCTGAAACCGCCGGTAAATATGCAGAAGTTGAAAAAGCGCTCAAGTGGATCGTAGAGTCTGATAAGTATCCTGAACTCAAACCGCTTGCTTCTGTCCGTTTGGCCGGTGTTTATCTCGATGAAGGTAAGTACGATCAGGGCTTGGCAGTTCTCAACGCTGTTAAAGACGCCAAGGGCGAAGAAGTTCCGGTTTATGACCGTATGGGCGACCTTTATCTTGCCAAAGGCGATGCCGCTGCCGCTCGCAAAAGCTGGGAAGACGCCTTGCGCCATGCTCCTATGACCAATCCGTTGGTCGGTGTCATCGAAATCAAATTAAATTCTTTACCCAAGGAATAATTCATGAGTACAAAACTCAAGATTGCGGCCGCCGTTGCTGCAGCAGTTCTGCTTTCGGCTTGTTCCAGTCCTAAACATGAACCCATGCCGCTGGTAAGTTTCACACCGAGCCTGGAGGTGACCGAAGTTTGGTCGAAAGGACTTTCGTCTGCTGAGGGCTTCTTAGTTCCCGCGGTATATGACGATATGGTGTTTGCCGCCGGCGGCAAGACCTTGACGCGTTTAAATGCCAGAACAGGTGAAACCGAATGGTCCGTTTCTTTTGACAGCCCCATTACCGGCGGTGTCGGCTCTGACGGCTACGTCACAGCTGTCGGTCTTTGGGACGGCAATCTGGAAGTTGTGGATGCCGGAGGAAAGGTCAGCTGGGAAAAGAAACTGACAACGGAATTGGCTTCTCCTCCCGTTGTTTCTCACGGTCTGGTCATTGCCCGCACCATGGACACCCGTGTGTCCGCATTTGAAGCTTCCTCCGGCGAACTGCAGTGGACATATCAGAAGAGTCAGCCCGCTTTGACGGTCCGTTTACCCACAAGAATGCTGGCTCATGATAACTTTTTGTTAGTCGGACAGCCGAATGGCCATATCGTGATTCTGGATATCGCCTCCGGTAAACCGGTGTTCGAATTCCAGGTTGCCCAAGCTAAGGGGGTCACGGAAGTCGAGCGTCTGGTTGACGTTGTCGGCGCCCCGGCCTTTAGCGAAAACTTAGTTTGCGCCGCCGCCTTCCAAGGCGCAGTAACCTGTGTTGACAGCACTAATGGACAGACAAAATGGACGCAGAAGATTGACGCTGTTGCCGGTCCTGCTATTGACGAAGACAACGTTTATGCCGTCAGCGTCAACGGAGAAGTTCAGGCGTTCTACCGCGAAAGCGGTGAGCAGCGCTGGTCTAATAAGACCATGCTGTACCGCGGAGTTTCCGCACCGGTTGTTTTCCCGGGCGCTGTGGCTGTCGGTGACGAAGACGGTTACGTTCATTTCCTTTCACCGAGAACCGGTGAAGAAATGGCGCGCGTTCGTTTGAGCGGTCCGATCGTAACGCAGGCACAGCCTTTCAGTGCAGGCGCTATTTTCCAAACCAGTAAAGGCGAAGTCGCTTATTTGTCGAATAGATAAGAATTATGGTTCCAGTCATTGCGCTTGTTGGTCGTCCGAATGTCGGAAAATCGACCTTGTTTAATCGCCTGACGCGTTCTAGAGACGCTTTAGTGGCGGACTTCCCGGGACTTACCCGAGATCGTCATTACGGCGACGGTCGTATCGGCGATAAACCTTACTTAGTCATCGATACGGGCGGTTTTGAGCCGATCCGCACCGAAGGCATCGTCAAAGAGATGACCGGACAGGCGCAATTGGCCATTACCGAATCCGATGCCGTCTTGTTCCTTGTTGACGGCCGCGCCGGTTTAACGCCGCAGGATCAGAGAATTGCTCAGAATCTGCGCGAATCCGGAAAGAAAACCTACCTCGTCGTCAATAAGGCCGAAGGTTTAACGGAAACAGCTAAAGCCGAATTCTATGAATTGGCTTTAGGCGAGCCTTACACCATTTCCGCAGCACACGGCGAAGGTGTTAAAGCCTTGATGGATCTGGTTCTTGAACCCTTCCCGACCGAAAAGGAAATCGATGAGGAAGAGGATTTCAAACACAAGATTAAAGTTGCGATCGCCGGCCGTCCGAACGCAGGCAAGAGCACGCTGATCAATGCGCTGATCGGCGAAGATCGCCTGATCGCTTTTGACATGCCCGGAACCACGCGCGACGCCATCGAGGTCGAGTTCCAATATAAGGATCGCGATTACACTTTGATCGATACCGCTGGTCTGCGCCGCAAAGGCAAAGTGTTTGAGGCAATCGAAAAGTTCTCCGTTATTAAGACGCTTCAGGCCATTGAAAGCTCCAACGTGGTTGTACTTCTGCTGGATGCGCATGCAGGAATTGCCGAGCAGGATGCCAACATCGCCGGTTACATTCTGGAAAGCGGACGCGCTTTGGTGGTCGGTGTCAACAAATGGGACAGCCTGGACGATTACGAAAGACGCCGCGTGAAGGAGGAGCTTGAACGTAAGCTTCACTTCTTACGCTGGGCGAAGATCGTTTATATCTCCGCGCTTGAAAAACGTGGTCTGCATCACTTGCTGAATGCTGTCAATGATGCTCATACCGCTGCCTTCATGAAGCTTTCGACTCCGAAACTGACTCGCGCTCTGATCGAAGCGACCACGCGTCAGCTGCCTCCGAGAGCGGGCGGAGGACGTCCGAAGATGAGATACGCTCACCAGGGGGGACAGAATCCTCCTGTCATTGTGGTCCACGGCAACGCGCTTCAGGATGTTCCGGAAAGCTACCGTCGATATCTGGAAGGATGGTTCAGAGATAAATTCAAACTCGAGGGTACGCCTCTCAGGATTGAATTTAGAACCAACAAGAACCCGTACGCCCAAAAGGCCTAATTCAAAAAATCCCGCCGCAGCGCGGGATTTGTCATAAGGAGATATGTTTAAGGGCATATTCTTTGTGCGCCTCAAATAAGCATTAACAATGATCTTTCCTGACGGCATTTACAGCTAAAATAGTTACTGTAGTAAGAGAATCTGCTGCGGAAACACAGCTCCACAAGGGGGTTGTCGCCCAACAAGAGTCCTTCGATCATAGAAGTGCAGAAGAATTAAATGTGCGCCCAAAATGATTAATACAAAGAACAATTTCGGTGTGCCGCAGCTAGAATTTATTCAGATTTATGAGCGGAAATTTCCGTTTGGAGAAAAACAATGACAAAAGGGCAATTGTTACAAGACCCATTCTTAAACAGTCTTCGTAAGGGACGTATCCCTGTTTCCATCTATTTGGTGAACGGTATCAAACTGCAGGGACAGATCGAATCTTTCGACCAGTATGTCGTTCTGCTTCGCAACACCGTAACTCAGATGGTTTATAAACACGCTATTAGCACTGTTGTTCCGGCTCGCGCCGTACCGCTGGGCAATGAACAGCAGGGAACTGAAGAAGCAGAAACCGTATAGTGGATTATCAATATCAAAAGGGAGACGAGACACCCGGAAAGGTGTGGCTCGTCTCTGTCATTGTGGGCCGCGAAATTCATCGAGACGCGGCACTTGAATTATCAGAATTAGCGACATCCTGCGGCTTCCAAGTTGCAGGTCTGACTGAAGCAAAACGCGATCGTCCGGACCCTAAAACTTTCCTCGGAAGCGGCAAAATCGAAGAAATTAAAAGTGAAGCGCTTGCTAACGGGGCAAAGGCGCTGATTTTTGATGTCGCTTTATCTCCCGCGCAGCAGCGCAACATCGAAAAAGCCGTCGGAATTGAAGTCCTTGATCGGACCAATCTGATTCTGGAAATTTTCCGCCAAAGGGCAAAGACCAGAGAAGGCCGCCTGCAGGTCGAACTTGCTCGACTGACTCACTTGTCGACACGTTTGGTCAGAGGCTGGACGCACTTGGAACGCCAGAGAGGCGGTTTGTCCAAGACCGGCGGTCCTGGTGAAAAGCAGATCGAACTTGACCGTCGAATGATCGCGACGCGCGTCAAAGCGTTAAGAGAACAGCTTAAGAAACTTGAGCGCCAACGCAATACTCAGCGCAAATCTCGTCAAAGAGGCGAGGTGCTGACTGTCGCACTGGTCGGCTATACCAATGCTGGTAAGTCAACGCTCTTTAATCGTCTGACTCGAGGCGGTGTTTACGCGGCCGACCAGTTGTTTGCAACGTTGGATACGACCGCCCGCAGATGCTTTGTCGGCGGAGATGTGGAAGTCGTCTTAAGTGACACCGTGGGCTTTATCCGCGGATTGCCGCACCAGCTGATCGAGGCTTTTAAATCGACACTGGACGAAGCGGCCCAGGCAGACCTTCTGCTCCATGTCGTCGACTCCTCGACGCCGGCCAGAGAAGAACAGATGACGGAAGTCAATAAAGTCTTAGAAGAAATCGGCGCTAAAGATATTCCGCAGCTGCTGGTTTTCAATAAGATCGACCTGGAAGGCAGGAGTCCGTTTATCACTTGTGCCGAGGACGGAACGCCGAAAGCTGTCGGTATCAGCGCCGCAAACGGTGAGGGCATCGATCTTCTCAAAGACGCCATTCGTCAAATAGCAGAAAAAGAGCCGGAAGAGCCCCAAGAGGCTCCCGATAATGAGGACTGGCTCGCTGAATTTGAGCGGTAATTCCTTCGGGGCCTTCTTTGAAAAAGATCGGCCGCGATTAGCTCTTTGTTAAATGTAATAAGTCTTTAATCTTAAAAATATTATTATTTTTCAAGTGCTAAAATTCTCTGCTCTCTTGTCTAACTCACTCGGACAAGTTCCCTATGTCCTGTGATTTTTAAGGAAATATTCGACAATGTCGCTTAATGACCCCCGTTGGGGCCGAAAAGGCTCGGAGGATGATTCCTCCCAGAAAGAAAACGAAATCAAAGAGCCTCCCAAAGAGACTGATGAAGAACCGAGAAAAGCTGAACCGAGCAAAAACGAAATGCCTGGACGCTTTGCTCAGAACAACAATGACGGAGATTTAGAAGAGCTTTGGAAACAGTTCAACGATCGTCTGAACTCGATGTTGGGCACCAAAGGCAATCAAAATCGCAATGCTCAGAAAGAAGAGCCGTCAGCTTCTTCTCAGACACAAAATCAGAAAAACGAAGACTACGACTTCGACGAACCCCCGTTGCGCAAAGACCACGAATTCAAAAATCAGCAGAATTCGTTCGGCAATGGCGGCGGCAATGGAAACGGCGGCGGAAACTCTTTCCCGCAGTTTAAAGTTCCGTCTTCATTCTCCGGCGGAATGGCTGTTTCCGCCATTGTTATCGCTTTGGCCGCTTGGCTCGCTTCCGGTTTCTACATTGTTCCGGAAGGTCAGAACGGCGTCGTGACGACTTTCGGCCGCTACACCGAAAGTACCAACGCCGGTTTCCGCTGGCACCTGCCTTATCCGATTCAGGACGTTGCTTTGGTCGACGTTTCTTCCGTCCGTAAGGCTGAAATCGGTTTGAGAGGCGGTACACAGCGTCTTAAAGAAGCGCTCATGCTGACCGACGACGAGAACATTGTTGACGTGATGTTCAATGTTCAGTATCGAATTAAGCAGGGCAACGGCGCTGAAGAGTTCTTGTTCCGCACCCGCGATCCGATGGGTGCAGTTGTTCAGACTGCCGAGTCCGCCATGCGCGAAGTGGTCGGCCGCAAGAAGATGGACAGCGTTTTGTTCGAGTCCAAGCAGGAAATTGCAGAAGAAGTTAAAAAGCTGATGCAGGAAATGCTGGACCGCTACCACTCAGGTATTCAGGTTCTGTCCGTCGCCATTCAGAATGCTCAGCCGCCTGAACAAGTTCAGGCCGCTTTCAATGATGCCGTTAAGGCCGGTCAGGACCGAGAACGCCAGATTAATGAAGGAGAGGCTTACGCCAACGATGTTGTGCCTAAGGCCCGCGGTCTGGCAGAACGACTTCGTCAGGAGGCTGAAGCTTACAAGTCTCGTGTTGTCTCTCAAGCCGAAGGTGACGCAAACCGCTTCAATCAGGTCTACGCACAGTATGAGAAAGCTCCGAAGGTGACCCGCGACCGTATGTACGTGGACACCATGCAGCAGATCTTCAACAACACGACCAAGGTAATGGTTGACAATAAGTCTTCCAATAACCTGTTGTACCTGCCGTTGGATCAGTTGGCTAAACGAGCTGCTCCGGCACCGGCGCCTGCAGCTGCGGCCGCACCTGTGCAGCCGAACGTTCCTGCTTCATCTGCCCAGCAGACGCATAATCTGCCCGGCGGAGATCAGCCGCCTTTAACACCGGACGCGAGTCAGCCTACTTCCCGTCTTTTATCCCGCACTTTGAGATAAGGACAGAAAGATGAAAAAATTACTTTCCTTAGTTATTGTTATTCTTTTTGGCGCCTTGCTCGCGAGAACCTGCCTTTACACGGTCAACGAGCGTGAGTACGCCTTAGTCTTCATGCTCGGTGAATTAAAGAGCGTTGTTTCTACACCGGGTCTGCATGTCAAACTGCCGTCACCGCTTCAGAATGTTGTCTATTTGGACAAACGTATTCTCACAATCGACACGCCCGCAGCGGACTTGGTTCAAACCAGCGAGAAGAAGAACCTGATGATTGATTCCTATGTCAAGTGGCGTATCAATGATCCGCGCCGCTACTGGGTTTCCTTCCAGGGCAGCGAGCGCGCTGCGGACGACCGTATGTCTGCGCTGCTTCGTGACGTGCTCAACCAGGTTGTAAACCGCCGCACGGTAAACGACATCACGTCCAGCGACAGAGCACGCGCAATGGCAGAAATCTCTGAAGCGCTCCAGAAGCGCGTTTCCGACTTAGGTATTGAAGTTGTTGACGTCCGACTCAAGCGAGTTGATTTCACACCGGAAATTTCTGAGTCTGTCTATCGCCGCATGGAAGCCGAACGTAAGCGCGTTGCCAGCGAAGAACGCTCCAAGGGTGCTGCTGAAGCCGAAAAGATCAAGGCTGACGCCGATCGTCAAAGAACCGTTGTTTTGGCCGAAGCTTATCGTGACGCTCAGAACATTAAAGGTTCCGGCGACGCTCAAGCTAACGAACTTTACGCCAAAGCATTTAGCAAAGATCCGGAGTTTGCGAAGTTCTACCGTTCACTGGATGCTTATCGCCAGTCCTTCAATAAACCTCAGGACATGATGGTGGTGGATCCGAGCAGCGAATTCTTCGACTATCTCAAGAATTCCCGCGGTGAAGCTCAAGCCAATAAACAACCATAAATTTTTTGTGATCTAAATCATGAAGGCCTTCTTGTACGTACTGGGTTTCTGCTTTGTACTTGAAGGCCTTTTACCTATGTTGGCTCCTGATTTATGGAAGCGCGCCGTGAGATTTATCTCACGATTTCCTAGCGAGAAAATCCGTTATATCGGGTTAGAAAGTGTAGTCTTAGGGCTGGTGCTCGTTTGGGCCGGTTCATTGCTTTTTTAGAAAGGATCTTTATGTCAGTATGGCTGCTACCTGAAAATATCGCGGATATGCTTCCACGAGAGGCGAGGGCCATAGAGCATCTTAGAAGTTCTTTCCTAAAACTGGTGACAAGCCACGGTTTTGAAGTCGTCCGTCCTCCTCTGGTGGAGTACGTTGACTCTCTTCTGACAGGAACGGGCGGAGATCTGGATCTCAGAACTTTTAAAATCGTCGACCAGGTAACTGGAAAGACGATGGGCATCCGCGCCGATATGACGCCGCAGGTTGCTCGAATCGATGCTCACATTCTCAATCGTTCGGGTGTATCCCGCCTCTGCTATGTTGGAAGCGTTCTCCATGCACGTCCTCTGCATCCTCTTGCTTCGCGCCAGCCGTACTTGGCCGGTGTTGAAATGTTCGGCTCTTCCAGTGTGGAAAGCGAACGTGAAGTGATCTGTTTGGGAATTGAGTCTCTGCGTCAATTCGGTCTTGAAAATATTTTCTTAGATTTAGGCCACACCGGTGTGGTCAAGGCAATTCTGGACAGTGATCCTGTAAGTGAAGTTGTTCAGGACCAAATTCTCTTTGCTTTGAGTCATAAGGACCGCTCTGCACTTGAGGAGCTCAGAGGTGTTCTTAAAGAGAAAACCGTTGATGATTTAATTCGCCTGACGATGCTCTTCGGTTCGGAAGACGTTCTCAATCAAGTTATCGAAGAATTTTCCGATTATCCGGAAATTCCGGAAATTCTGGAAAGCGTCCGCAGACTCGGTCGTGAATCCGGCGCAGATATCGTCAGCTATGATTTCGCTGACGTTGCCGGTTACAACTATCACACCGGCGTGACTTTCAGCGTCAATATTCCCGGCCGTTATCAGCCGATTCTGCGCGGCGGTCGTTACGATGATATCGGTGAGCGTTTCGGACGCAAACGTCCCGCGGTCGGTTTTACGTTATACCTGCGCGAGATTATCGCCGTGATGGACACAAAGCGTCCTTATGCGATCTTGGCGCCCAACAGGCTGGACGATGCCGCCCTGCAGTCCCGCATTCGTGAACTTCGCGAAAACGGCGACATCGTGATTGAAAAACTGCCTGAAGACAATGTTGCTTCGCTGGAAGAATCTTTCCGCTTGGATGAAGAATTAGTTTGTATCAATGGTGTTTGGACGGTAGCGGCCCGTACGTCGAACCGTTAATTTTTTAAGAGGATGAAATGAGTAAAAATGTAGTCGTTGTCGGCGCTCAGTGGGGCGACGAAGGCAAAGGCAAGATCGTTGACTGGCTCACCGAAAGTGTACAAGGCGTTGTCCGTTTCAACGGCGGCCACAATGCAGGCCACACACTCGTGATCAACGGCCAGAAAACGGTTCTTCGTTTGATCCCCTCCGGTGTTATGCATCCTCACGTCAAGTGCTACATCGGTAACGGTGCAGTTGTTAGCCCCGAAGCAATGCTGAAGGAAATCGACGACCTGAAGGCTCACGGAATGGATGCCGAAGATCGTATTTTTGTCTCCGGTCAGTGTCCGCTGGTTCTCCCGTACCACATCGCGCTCGACCACGCTCGTGAAAACGCCTTAGGCGATAAGAAAATCGGTACGACCGGCCGTGGCATCGGGCCGGCCTACGAAGACAAGATCGCTCGCCGCGCTGTCCATGTCAGAGACTTGGCAGAACCGAAAGTCTTTGCAGAAAAAGTTCGTGAAAACTGCAAGCTCATCAACTTCCTGCTGGCGAACTATTACAACAGCGAACCTGTCGACGTCGAAAAGATGATCGAAGATACGCTGGCAATGGCTCCGAGAATTGTTCCGAAGATTCGCGACATTTCTCACATTCTCAACACTAAGATGAAGGAAGGCGAACAGTTCCTGTACGAAGGAGCTCAGGGAACCATGCTCGACATCGACCACGGAACTTATCCGTTCGTCACTTCCAGCAACACCGTTGCAGGCTTTGCCAGCCCCGGATCCGGTGTCGGCCCTCAGAAACTCAATTACATCCTTGGTATCACGAAGGCTTACTGCACACGCGTCGGTTCAGGTCCTTTCCCGACCGAACTCTTTGATGAAGTCGGCAAGACCATTGCTAAGAAAGGAAATGAATTCGGTGCAGTGACCGGTCGTCCCCGCCGCTGCGGCTGGTTCGACGGTGCTGCTCTTCGCCGCGCTGTTGAATGGAACGGCTTAAGCGGTCTGGCTGTGATGAAGCTCGACGTTTTGGATGGCTTTGAAACCGTTCGTTTGGGCGTCGGCTACGAATACAAGGGCGAAAGGATCGACATCATGCCTGTCGGCGCTGAAGAAGTTGCTCAGTGCAAAGTCATTTACGAAGACTTCCCCGGCTGGAAAGAACCGACTTTTGGTATTACAAAGTGGGAAGATTTGCCCGTTAACGCTCAGAAGTATTTAACTCGTCTGTCCGAAGTTGCCGGCTGCCCGATCGCAGTTGTTTCTACCGGCCCGGATCGTGCTCAGACAATTTTGCTTCATAACCCGTTTGAATAATTAGGAATAGGAATGAAAGATCTTCACGTTTCTTGGGAAGAATATCGCCGCCTTATTGAGACTCTGGCTTTTAATGTCTATGACAGCGGCTGGAAGTTTGATTCTTTGCTTTGCTTAGCTCGAGGCGGCCTTCGCCCCGGAGACATCCTCTCTAGAATTTTCGATATGCCGCTGAACATTTTGTCGACCAGCTCCTATAGAGAAGCTGCCGGCACGATTCAGGGAAGTTTGGACATCGGTAAGTACATTGCTTCCAGCCGTCCTGACTCTCTCAAAGGAAGAGTGCTATTGGTCGACGACTTGGTCGATTCCGGACTGACTTTGAAGAAGGTTGTTGAGCACCTTCAGAACAACTATCCGGGCGTGACCGAAGTTCGCACTGCTGTTTTGTGGTGGAAAGGCTGCTCTCAGGTTGAACCTGACTACTATGTCGAATATCTCGGAGATAATCCTTGGATTCACCAGCCGTTCGAAGAGTACGACACAATGCGCCTCGGACAGCTGGTAGCCAAAGTAGAGGGAAAAAGAAAACCCGAATAATGATGGTGTGACAGGGCCTTGAAAACCGTTTGCCTTGAGGATAAATAATTTTGCGGCTTACTGTGCCCGGGTGGCGAAATTGGTAGACGCACTCTTCGCGGGCGTGCTGGTTCGAATCCATTCCCGGGCACCAGATTTATTCCTGAGACCTCGCAGATTCGCGAGGTTTTCTTTTTGCCCTTCGCATTCTCCGGGACCGATAAATTGAAATCGAAGCTCATTTGAAATAATTTATTACAAATAGAGTCTATATAGGTGTTTGCAAAAATCGAATCTTATAGGTAAAATTTCATCTCTCTGTTGCCCGGGTGGCGAAATTGGTAGACGCACTAGCTTCAGGTGCTAGCGCCTTCACGGGCGTGCTGGTTCGAGTCCAGTCCCGGGCACCAGACCTAATTCTTAAGACCTCGTAGATTTGCGGGGTTTTTCTTTGTCCCAAAAATCCCTAGAACTATCCGAGCCTTCATTTCATTAGCGGGTTGCGTGGTTAGTTTAAATTCTCACTTTCAATTCTATTTGCGCGACCTAAAGCGCTCGATGCTTCCGTTCTTTCTAAAGAGACGGTTTCAGATTTGACTTTTAGTTCTCGATAATTCATGAGTATTTGGAGAGGTTAATAGCCTTTTTACGCAAATCCTTAACTTAATTTGGGGTTAATTACGGTAAAAACGCGTTCCATTATTGACGAATCGTAGGAATTCCTTAGGGTGAAAATTAATCATCCCTTCGATGATTGCCTAGCTTCTGCATGGTTCACGTTACTAAGGTTAGTTGGAAAGAGCTTATGGCAAGGTTCACTCAAAATTGGTACGTATCGATTGTTCAAGGTAAAAACAATGCGAACTCGACAGGAGCCATTTTTTCTAAAGTTCCGGTAATGCCTTGGATCCATCATCGCCTTCATCCGGTGCTGGTGAGGATTTTCTTGAGATTAGGTCTTTCCAAAACGCTGAAAGAAGAAAGAGTATTTTCTCCGGGTGAACGTGTTGACCACGTGGTCCTCGCTACTAGAGGCGTGACTGCTCGTGCGATCGGCTCAACAAAAGGAGACAGTCCTGCAATTGCGCTTTCCACACCTGGTCATTTGGCGGCCGGTAACTTGAATTTCTTCTCCTGACGGCCCGAGCCGGACACTACTTAGCGATCACAAATGCCGAAGTCGCTTATGTTCCGCGGAATATTTTGGCGGAACTCGCCAAGCAAGACAGTCTAATCAACGAACTGCTGCAAGTTCAGTTTGAACTTGCCAGTCTCTCTGATCGAGTGGGCGTCTGCTGTTTATCGCTATTGAGTAAGGAAGACAAGCTAAAGGCATTTACTTCGACTTGGGCGCTCAACTTCGGCACAAGGTTTTTAACAGAGAAGGCCGAAAGATGATTCGAATGCCGGTTCCTTTGACGAGAAAATATCAGGTTCTGGTCACTAACTGCTCTTCGGTTTGGCTCGACAAAGTACTCCATAACTGGGTTCGGGAGAAAAAATGGGAGCGAGACTGAGAATTCGTACTCGTGAGTCCCGAGCTTTTGGACCGTACTACCGCTGGCTGAGAGGATGTATGGATGAAGCGGATACCTACAACTACCCCAAAACTTTGTCTGAGCAAATCTTTTTCGAAAGTAATCCTGCTTGATCGTACTTTTTTCTGATCTGAAATACTAAAAAGCCTTGAAGACTGAGAAGTCTCCAAGGCAAAAATCACTTATCACGCTGTTTCTACGTTAGAAACGCTGAGCCAAACCGGCACCGAGACCCGAATTTTCCTGCGTCTCGTTCTAGGCGAACCGATTTCACATAGATAAAAATAGGCAAAGGAGCCGTCTTTTTGTGCCAAAGGCGCAGTCGGCAGAAACATTTCTTAAGCCGACGCTTTGTCGTTAGAATCCTTTTTCAAGTTCAGGCGGCAATACAGCCGGTCTTGATTCAACTTCAATTTTCCATGCGGTGTTTCTGTGCTTTTTCGTTATTGCGTCCCTAAGGCTATTTCGTCGACCGAGTTTTATCCGATTCCCTATTACGAATCGGTTTATCTGGAAAACCAATGCTTCACGATTGAGGCTGATAGCCAATACCAAGCGGACGAAAAAGCTTATCGTTTTCTCGCCAATCTGCAGAAGAAACATGATTTGGCTTACGAGAAGCTTTTGGATGAACAGGGCATCCGCTTTCGTAAAAGAGAGGAAATCATTGAGCGTCGTCCGATTTATCTGAGAGATCTTCGAAGGCCCGGAGATCTGGATACTTTCGGAAGTCAAAAAGATCCCAAAGTTTGGAATGAATATCGTCTGAACGATTATTACTGGGAAACAGAGCTCCCTGAAAACTTCCAAGTCTCAGGCTACCGCTATGAACAGAATCCGTCGGGAGGCCAATACCGTTTCTTCAGGCAGTTAACGGATCATCAGTTTGCCTACGGACTGGTCTTTCTTTTGATTGTTGTTCTGTTAATTCTGCTTCTTCCCCAGTTCCGCGGACTCGGAATGCTGGATGTGCTTAATTTGGATTGATATTTTTAGTACCTGAAGGCCGAAATCAAATATCTCCACTCTGAGCGATCTTAGGACTTTGTTAGCAACCTCAGCAATTACAATCCAGCATAAATAGGATCAACATTAATTAGTTGAGGCTCAAAATTACTGCGAAGAATAAAACCACACAGAAGTCTGCGTTGACTTCTGCTAAGCCGCAGCGTGCCATCCTGGCTGCCGGAGTGGAAGCGGCTGAAAAGGCAATTGAACGGGAATTGAGGACGGCCGGATTCCCGATGGAAATGGACGACCTGAAAGAGTATGTGATGCTTTCTCATAAGGGCATCTCCTCTGAGGTCTTTGATCGCGCTTTCAATAAATTGAAAGAGGCAGGAAGAATCTTTACGAATCGGGAAGACATTGTTCTCCTGACCTCTTCTGCCAAACTTCATACCGGCGTGGTGCAGGGACACCGTGACGGATTCGGATTCCTGATTTGCGAAGAAGACGTTCCCGATATGTACATCTCTCCGGAAGAAATGACCAAAGTTCTTCCCGGAGATATTGTTGTCGCTAGAGAAGCAGGAACCGACTACAGGGGTCGAGTTTTAGCCGATATCGTCGAACTTGCCGATCGCAAGTTAAAACGCATTGTCGGCCGCTTTGAACTGAGACGCGGCGTCGGAATTGTGGTGCCTGAAGACGCAGGAATTTGCAAAACGATCTTAATTGCACCGGGCCGCTCTTTAGGCGCAACGCCTTCTCAGATCGTCGTGGCCGAACTTGAAGATAAAGGCCTTCTCACTAATAGTCCTGTCGGCCACGTAGTCGAAATTTTGGGAACGATCGACGAGCCGGGAATGGAAACAGAAATCGCGGTTCGTAAATTCGATCTTCCCTACAAGTTCTCCGAAGAAACAAAGAAAGAAATTAAGCGTTTCTCTGACTCTGTAACGAAGTCCGATCTTCGAGATAGAGTAGACCTCCGTGATATTCCGTTTGTGACGATTGACGGCGCAGATGCCAAAGACTTCGACGATGCTGTTTACTGCTTACCTGTGGAAGAAGGCAAATTCCGTCTGCTCGTAGCCATTGCCGATGTTTCTCATTACGTCAAACCCGGTTGCTCTATTGATAAGGACGCTCAGTTAAGAACAACGAGTGTCTACTTCCCGAGACGCGTTATCCCGATGCTGCCGGAAGAGCTTTCTAACGGCTTGTGTTCTTTGAATCCGCAGGTTGACCGCTGCACCATGGTGTGCGACGCGATCATTGGCGCCAACGGATTGGTAGAAGCCTACCAGTTCTACCCAGCTGTGATTCGTTCGGCGGCACGACTGATTTATGACAATGTTTGGGCCGCACTCTGCAACCCGAACGGTCCTGAAGCCAAGGTCATGGAACACGTGCTTGGCAACGTCCAGGATCTCTATGATCTTTACAAGAATCTGATCAAGAGCCGTGAATTGCGCGGCGCGATGGATTTTGAGACGGTTGAAACTTATATTGTCGCCAATGAGCAGGGCAAGATCGAACAGATTCTGCCGCGCGAACGCAATGACGCTCATCGCCTCATTGAGGAAATGATGCTGGTGGCAAACACCTGTGCAGCCGACTTCCTGCAGAAGAATAAGGCTCCGTGTCTCTACCGTGTCCATGAACCGCCCAGCCAGGATCGTCTGGAAAAAGCCAGGGCAACTTTGGCGCCGTTCGGCGTGACGCTGCCCGGCGGAGATTCCCCCACTCCGGGAGACTATGCCAAGGTGCTGGAATCGATCGCTGATCGTCCGGATAAGGCAATGATTCAGACGATTTTGCTGCGCTCCATGCAGCAGGCCGTCTACAGCCCGCATAACGTCGGTCACTTCGGCCTGGCTTATGACGCTTATACGCACTTCACCTCACCGATCCGCCGTTATCCTGACTTGCTGGTGCATCGCGCTATCCGAGGTATCTTACGGCGCCGGAAATACGTGCCGAAGATTTTGGTTGAACCCAATGAAGCGGATGTTCCGGTTCAGACAAGAGAAATCATCTGCAAGGCAAAACCCGATGACAAGAAGAAGGTTGCGCATATCGACTTGTGGGAAAAGCTCGGCCTTCTGTGTTCTGCCCATGAACGCCGTGCCGATGAAGCCAGTTACGATGTAATGGCTTGGCTGAAATGCAACTATATGCAGAAGAAACTCGGCCAGGTCTTTAAAGGCGTGATTTCGGGTGTAAGTCCCTTTGCAATCTTTGTGACGCTTGAAGACTTGTATGTCGAAGGCGCAAAGTCTCTGTTGAGGCTAGTAAGAACTAGTTCCTTACGTGTGTAGCAAGAC
>OHCW01000553.1_pt1 | contig 22030 bp, 27 predicted proteins | sample 1566781 | NCBI WGS metagenome assembly OHCW01 (sample SAMEA3879590, study PRJEB24766) | human gut metagenome | biome: human-associated habitat; feature: feces | place: USA | collected 1985/1987 | reverse complement strand
TGGGGAAAGTTAGAGGAATAATTATATAAATTTCAGTTTTTGAAACTGAGAAATCGGGATTTATCAAGCTGTTAATTTTGAAAATTTCTTTGAAAAACTATTGACTCCTACGTAACGTAATAGTTTAGAGTATGCTTATCGAGAGGAGGAAATGACAATGATGACAGTGAATGAGGTAAGTAAATTAACAGGAGTGAGTATACGCACTCTGCAGTATTATGACACCATTGGACTCTTAAAACCTATTGAATATACAGAGTCAGGTTATAGGTTGTATGACGATACATCCTTGGAAAGGCTGCAACAAATTTTACTGTTTAAAGAATTGGAATTTCCGCTTAAGGAGATTAAAAAGATAATCGATGCTCCTAACTTTGACAGGAACAAAGCATTAGAGCAGCAGATTGAATTGCTTACGATGAAAAAGGAGCATCTTGAAAATCTTATTAGTTTCGCTCGAGGAATAAAAGGAATAGGAGTGAAATATATGGATTTTAAAGTATTTGATACAACAAAGATTGATGAGTATTCTAAACGAGCAAAAGAACAATGGGGACAAACCTCTGAGTATAAGGAGTTTGAAGAGAAAACAAAGAACTGGACGAAAGACGATGAAGCTACTGTTGCAAATGAGTTTATGCAATTATTTGTTGAATTCGGACAAATGAAAGAAATGGACCCAGAAGATGAACAGGTGCAGTTGCAGGTAAGGAAACTTCAGGATTACATTACAGATCATTTTTATACATGTTCTGATAAGATTTTATGCGGTCTTGGAAGAATGTATGCCGGTGGAGGAGAACTTACGGAAAATATTGATGATGTTGGAGGAGTTGGCACAGCAGAGTTTGCAAGTAAAGCTATTGATATATTTTATATGAGCGGAAGGTAAATTCCAGTTTGGAGAATTGAGAAAATCGGGATTTGATAAGGAGCGAAAAGAAAAATGTGTGAAGAATGTTACTCTGATGAAAATAGAATAACACCATTACTAAATCCCTTGGACTGCTTAGAAAATCACACTCAATATATTTGTGGAACTTGTGGACGTTGCATTTGTATTGAACATGACCCAAACAGAGGATTACAAAGATGGAATTTTCCTTTTAAGTCATTGGAAATTGCAAAATATTATTTACGAACAGCCGATTATACAACGAAAGGTTCGTGTGGTATTTATGAGATAGAGAACAGTAAAGGCAGAGTATCTTATAAAATATTCGCCGGGAATGAGGATTTACATCTATTCTTGAAAAAGAATAAAGACAAGAAATGCAAACAAATGACACCTGTGTTTAATGTTGGAGAGTATAAAGAATATCCACATGCAGAAATACGAAAATTGACTTCTGATGAAATAAAACAATATATGAGTGAACGTTAAATTCCAGTCTTGGTGTTTAGGAGATTACAAAAATGAAAAGGCTTTTTGATGTACCAGATTCATATAAAGAACACATAACTAAGTTTGATAGTAGTGATGGCTTTTTAGCGTTGGGGATAATAGTAACATATTTTGTTGTTATGACTATTTCTGGTATAATTGTACAATATATTTCTCAATTGCAAATCACTATTATAGGTGGAGAAATCAATGTGTTTTGATTGATTCACTTGTTATTCAGACAGATGCTAACAGTAAGCAGGTAGCGGATTTTGCATTAATCACTTTTGTACAGTCGCTAAATCTGACAGATAATCAAAGGCATGAATTAATTAGCCTGTTAGATGATAAGTACAGAGTCTCAAGTATAATGGCTATTGCAGCTGGAAATTTAAGTATCTAAACAGGTGAAAAATAATCGTGTAGAATGGAGTAAGGTATGGTTTTAGATCACACAAAAGTTGTTTATACGGCAGAAGATGAGCAGGGATTCACATTTCGACAAATCAATGATGAGGATGCAGCCGTGGAGCTTAGGGCACGGAGAAAAAAGAGGAACAGGTGGGTTTTGATAGCATTTGTGGCATTGCTCATAGGTATGGTTGTCAGCACTTTTTTCAATTTTGATTGGAGTGATATCTTTGTTTGTCTGTATTATGTTATAGTAATATTTATAGCTGGAGCATGCGTTCTGACAGAGAATGCAAATATAAGACAACTGAGAAAAAAGCAGGTGTTACAGTATGATGTTGTACTTGTGCAAAAGCAACCAGTGATTGAGACGGAGTCTTATGGCGCTGAAAATATCCGGGATACGAAGCGGTTTTACCCAATATTGGGAAGGGATGTACATTCGGGATATGAGAGTACGTGTTTCCTTTCAGAAGAAGACTATAAGAAAAGAGAAATTGGTGACACGATAACAATGACACGATTTATATGGAAGTAGGGAATGATTGCTGATGTATCCATTGCATTTTCTGGGGTAGTAGCATCAAGTGTATTGATTACAAAACGTAGATCGCATTCTAAATGAGATTTTCTTATATGATCTCTCGGAAGGGAAATATAAAAAAAGATCTGGCGATTATGTTTAACCACGGAGATATCGGCGAAATTGTCTGCAGAGGATACGAAGATGATGAACGGAGATTCCGCTCGTTATTTTTAAATACAGGAGCATAATGTGATGAAAAAGATGTATTTCCTTAAAGATAGAAAAGAGGCGGTTATCGATCGACTGACCTATATGAGTAAACATAGACAGGAGTATCTGCAGGATAAGGAACATGGCATGATAACGCTTCAGTTCAAGCAAGGCATGCCGGTGATTCGTTTCTCATCAGGCAGGGTAACGTCATATTGGGATTTTTCTTTTGATGGGAAAAAGATGACCGTGCAGCGAAGGTGTTCTTTATCTGATAAAATTATCTGGGGAACACTTTTGATTATAGATTTGTTTATTTTATATTTGTTCAGACAGTCGATATGGCTGGGGCTGGCATGGTTTTGTGCGTTGCTGTTACTGGAAGTATTACCGTTCTATGCGCTGGAATCTTGTGTTACTTTTAGACATGTGAAAATGTTTGTGACTCATTATCTGGCTGATTATATAGGGGAAAGCGAGGAAATCTACGAAATGTAAAAGTTAATGAAAGGTTTGTGCCTGATTCTGGCACTGTTCATACTAGCGTGTGATTGCGGAATAGAGACCTATGCCGATGCGTGGGCTGGGAGGAGCGAGACAACATTATGTGGAGTACGATTTTAAAGAGAATGTGCTGGCTCCATTAGACGAAGTAAAAGTGGTTGATGGGAAGGTTGTTCCTAAAAAAATAGAGTATACAATGATGGAGAAATAGAAAATGATTATTGCGATTGTAATAGGCGTCTCATGTCTGTTCTGGATCATAGCTGCCATATTGTTTGTATGTGCAAAAGGTGTGGATCGCAGGATTAGTGAGTCGAAGAAAGACTGCGTGGAGAAGACGACTGCGACAGTTGTGGATGTGGAAGAAGTCTACAAGAGAAATGTGGATACCTATAATTACACATGGTATCCCGCATACGAATTTTATGTAAATGGCGAACGGGTAGTACAAAAGAGTGTGATTGGAACAGGAAAAAATTCTGTTCAAACAGGGCAGCAGACAATCTTATATTATAATCCGGAGAATCCACATATGATATATGTTCCGGCAGAAAATCAGACGTCTGTATCGACGATCCTGAAAATAATAGGGATTGCTTTTGTGATTTGCGGATGTTTAGCGGGAATCATTGGTTTCGTTGTGTCTAAGAATATGTAAACATATAGTGTGAGATATTTACGGACAGATGATACAGGTTCTGATAATATAATGAATAATATCTATATCCCCCATTTGAAATGGGGGCCGAGGCAAAGCCGGAGCGTTACCTAGAGTATTAAAAAACTCCTATGCTATAATGATATTGGTTTCGCAGGCCATATCAAAAGCATAGGAGATATCCAAAATGGATAATCAAAGTATAACACATACACGATGGAACTGCACATATCATATTGTTTTTATTCCAAAGTTTCGAAGAAAAATAATGTATGGAGAAACGAAAAAGGATTTAGTGGAAATCATAAAAAAATTGTGTGAGATGAAGCAGGTGCAACTTATTGATGGAAAGGTGTGTGTAGACCACGTACATATGTATGTGGCTATTCCACCAAAGATGTGTGTTTCTGAATTTATGTCATATCTAAAAGGAAAAAGTATATTGATGTTGTTTGACAGACATCCTGAGTATCGGACAAAATGGGAAGAACCAGAATTAAACATTGCCGGTTATATCGAGGCAACATGGGATGAGTCAAAAACAAAACTTACGTCCGTATCAGGGCAAATCCTTGGCGGAGTAGATTTTAAATACAGTTACAATCAGCAGTTTGTTGTCGGTCCTGTACCAGTCTATTTTGAAGTTGGAGCAGGATTTGGCATTGAGATCAGCGCAACAGTTAAAAAGGTATTGATGGAAACCGGACAGATCCAGTTAGATGTGCCAATCGCATTTACTCCTTCCTTTACGATCGGTGGTGGTGCCGGCATTAATGGTGCACTTTCTGTTGGAGCCGAAGGGGAACTTTCCGCACCGGTAACCTGGGATATTACCAATCAGTATCTGCAGGTCAAAGGAAAGGGCAGCATGAAGCTGACGGCCTCTCTCTTATTTGTTTTTTCTGCAAAACATGAGATTGCAAGTTATGAAAAAACATTCGTGGACTATTATTATGGCGGAAATAAAGCTGCTTCTGAAACGGAAGATACCTACAAAGGAGCTGCGGAACAGCAGATAGAAACCTTAGACTTGAATGATTACGAAGAGTATGAGGTCATTGATACATCTTATCAGAACAAAACTTCGGGATGGACTGGAAATACTTTGGAATCTGTACGAAAAAACGGAGTACTCGTGAATGAGGATATTATCATGAGATATGTCCTTCCGGGAACCAGACCACAGATTGCCACAGCAGGTGACACAACGGTTATGGTATTTCAAAGTAATAATGGCAACTCAGATGAAACGGAGTGTACATCTTTAATGTACTCTGTTTTAGAGGATGGAATGTGGACAAGTCCTCAGTTTTATAAAGTAAGAGACTATGTAAATATAAATGGAACCTATATTTACACGAATTATTCAGACTCCGTAAAAGCTGTTCCACAGATTGCGCCGCCAACGTCACTGAGCGCATATAGTACCACAGATGGTATCAGACTCAGCTGGAGCAGTAGTAGTGGAGCAAACAGCTATGAGATTTACCGTTCTGATAAAGAAAATGGAACATACAGTAAGATTGGAACAGCTTCTTATACTTCTTACACAGATACCAAGGTAAGTTATAATATGACTTATTATTATAAGGTAGTGGCTGTGAATGGAAAGAATAAGAGTTCCATGAGCAAACCGACATCTTACAAATATGCTTTAACTGCACCATCCTATGTAAATGTATACCAACAGAATAGTGATACCGTAAGAGTATATGTATCGAGTGTTTCCTTGGCAGACGGATATGAGTTATACCGGTCCACCAGTCAGAATGGGAAATACAGCAAAGTAGATACATCAACGTCCAGCACATTATTTGATCTGAATGTAACACTCGGCAAACAGTATTACTATAAAGCCAGAGCATATAAGACTGTTAATAATAAAACATATTATAGTGCTTACTCTACAGTATCATCGCTTACGATTAGTATAGCGGCTCCATATTTTTCATCTGTATCTGCAGCCGGAGATACACAGATTTATCTGCTCTGGAAAGAAGTGGCAGGAGCAGACGGCTATGAGATAAATGCTGCCGATTCCTATTATGGAACCTATAAAAAAATCGGAACGACGAAAGACATTTCTTATCTGCACAAAGTAAATAAAAAAGATACCTATGTTTACTATAAATTGCGTGCATATAAGAAAGTCGGTAAAAAGACAATATATAGTGAATATTCAAATGTTTCAAGTGCAATGTCCGGCTTTGCAGGACCATACAATATAAAAATGGCATTTGATGGTAAAAATAATGCGATTACATTCGGCAAATGTGCCGGAGCTGCCGGAACAGAGATCTCTGTGAGAAAAGGTTATTACGGAGATTACGAAGTAATTGCAAACACTTCCGGAACAAGCTATCAGCACAAAGATCTGATGAAGGGAAGCTATTATTATTACCGGTTCCGTTCCTATAAAACAGCTGGAAAAACAAAAGAATACAGCAGTTACCGTTATATGAGCCTTTATACAGGTGTACAGCAGGTTGAACATTTAAAAGTATGTCTGTACAGGCGGCTTCGTTAAAGTTGTCCTGGGACAGCGTACCGTGGGCCGACGGCTATGAAATCTATTATAGCAATTATTATAAAGTACGCGCATATAAAACTGTGAAAGGTAAAAAAATATATGGCGCATATTCAGTAGTAAAAAAGTAAAATGTAAATAATATAGATTTATTTGCAGGCTGTCATTCAGAAAAATCCCGTGTTAACCAGATATTTATCTTAACACGGGATTTTCGTATGGATGCATTGATGATAAAGTTTGTATAAATTTATATGTTGTAGCAGAGTGTATTTGAGTTGTTTGATTGTCTTTTTTTCTATTCGCAAAACACAAGTTTAACGAATAGTTGTATTCGGAAGCAAATAGTCTGTAGCTTATTAACTCAATATACGCTGTGTCGGCAACAAAACTAATCAATTTGCAATTATCATTTTTATAAAAAAATCCCCATTAAGGCTATACACCTTAACAGGGACTTTTTTCCGGGATATTTCTATTTTATTTCTGTGCATCCATAATTTCACGGAATTTTAAGATCATGTCGACACATCCGTCAATACCAAGCTTTCCGGCATCCAGTGTCAGATGATAGCTAGTAGAATCACCCCAGCGCTTGCTGGAATAATAATTATAATAGCTGGCGCGCTGTTTATCCTTTTTCTGGATCAGGTCTTTTGCCTTATTCTCTGTGATATTCAGGCGTTTGCTGACAGCTTTGACGCGGTTTTCCATATCTGAATGTATAAAAATATTGATGCAGTCCGGATAATCTGCCAATGCGTAATCTGCACATCTGCCAACAATGACACAGGATTCACGATCTGCAATCTTTTTGATCGTTTCAAATTGTGCAAGGAATACTTTATGGTTCAACGGCATATCAAGAAACGGTGAAGAATTGTAGCTTCCAACGGAGTATGTATCCATGACCAGTGAGTATAAAAAGCTGCTGGTTGGTTTTTCATCGTGATTTTCAAAAATCTCTTCGCAAAAGCCACTGTCTTTCGCTGCCTGCTGTAATAATTCTTTGTCGTATAATTTGATGCCAAGTCTGTTGGCAAGTGCCTCACCAACTGCTTTACCTCCGCTTCCAAATTCACGACCAATGGTATATATCTTATTTGACATAGGAATCCCCCACTTTCTTTTGCAGCAGAATATCTTACATATTACGAAATATTTGTGCAATACATGCAAAACGCCTCGTTTTCATATGATGATATCTGTTTCTTTTGTATAATTATACTACATTTTTTCAAAAATTAAAACAATTTTTCGGAATTTAATGTAAACTTTTTAGTATTTTTAAAAAATATTCTGGGAGTGGTGCCGATATTTCCATATATTCATTAGTATGCGGATGAATAAAACCGATCGTCATGGCATGAAGTGTCTGCCCCTGCGTTTTAAACGGACTTTTTCCACTGGAATATACGGTATCGCCAAGTAACGGGTGACCGATACTTGCCATATGAACGCGGATCTGATGTGTTCTGCCCGTCTCTAATTTAAATTCCATATAGGTATAATTCGAAAAACGTTCCAGTACTTTATAATGTGTGATCGCCGGCTTTCCATTTTTCTCGTTGATCGCCATCTTTTTCCGGTTGGTCGGATGTCTGCCGATCGGAGCATTGATCGTTCCTTCATCGTCTTTTACAACGCCATATACAATACCGCGGTATCTGCGATTGACACTGTGCTCTTTGATCTGCTCTGCAATTTTAATATGGCTCTCATCATTTTTACATACAATGAGCGAACCGGTTGTGTCCATATCGATCCGGTGCACGATTCCTGGCCGTATTTCGCCATTAATGCCAGAAAGACTGTCTTTGCAGTGAAACATAATCGCATTAACTAAGGTGCCTGAATAATGCCCTGCTGATGGATGTACAACCATTCCTTTCGGTTTATTGACAACGAGAAGGTCATCGTCCTCATATAAAATATCAAGCGGGATATCTTCCGGGAGAATCGGTGTTTCCACGGCGTCTGGAATTTCCACACATACAAGGTCATCCATACGCAGACGGTAATTTGCTTTTGCTATAGAATCATTTACTTTTACATGGCCGTCCCTGATCAGTTTCTGAAAAAAAGAACGTGAAGGTGCATTTGAAGAGGTTTTTGACTGCTCAAAAATAACGCTTAGATATTTATCTAAGCGTTCTCCCTCATATTCTGCCTCTATTTCGAAAGTTTCCTGTTTCATAAAATCTCCATTCTGGTATGTATATTCAATGGTATACAAAAATCATGATTTCTTTTTTGTGGGAAGAATACGTTCAAAGTCTTCTTCCTTATAAAACAGCAGACATAAGATCAAAAGTACGGCAGCAACGGTCACATAAATGTCTGCGACGTTGAACACCGGGAAATTGATCAGTCTGAAATAAAAGAAATCAACCACATATCTCTGCGTAACCCGGTCAATAAAGTTACCGATCGCACCTGCAAAAAACAGAATGGCGATTCCATTGAGTAAGCCAAAATGTTTTTCCGAAGGAATGCGCATCAGATAAAAATATATGATAAGGATCAGAACAATCACGGTAAAAATAATAAGCGGCCACTGTTTTCCCTGAAAAATACCAAACGCTGCACCACGGTTCTCTAAATAACTGAGTTCCAAAACGTTTTTCCACAAAACAACAGGCATCTGATCTTTCAAATGCTGTACTGCAAGATATTTTGTAAACTGGTCTAAAAAAATCAGAATGACTGAGCATAAAATACCGATAAAAGCTTTTTTTTGAATGGTTTTAGATTGTTGTTTCATTGAGTCCTCATTTCTTTGGAAATCATTTTAGGAACGGCAGACATAACGGATACCGTCAAGAATCTGTTCATCTGTCAGCTCGCGGTAGATATAAGCATTTCCAATCTCTTTTAACAGAATAAACTTAACCTGGTTTCCAACCATTTTTTTATCGGATTTTGTTGCGGAAAGAACTTTTTCTGCGTTAAATCCATCCATCTGTGTTGGAAGTTCAAAAAGCGATAAAGCATTTTGTATTTTCTCAAAATCTTCTTTTGAAATATGGCCAAGCTGCATGGACAGATAAGATGCCGCAACAATACCAAGTCCTACACATTCTCCGTGGTAAAGCGAAAAATCAGAAAGCTTTTCAATGGCATGACCAATCGTGTGTCCAAAATTAAGGAGTGCACGCTCTCCCTGTTCTTTGGGATCACGTTCGACCACATCACGCTTGATATTACAGCTTATGTAGATCATTTCTTCTAAAATTTCAGGATCTAATGCCCAGATCTCTTTTTCATGAGCGATGAGCCATTCAAAATAAGAAGCATCCTTGATCAAGCCATGCTTGATAATCTCTCCCATTCCGGAAACAATCTGTTTTCCTGGAAGAGAATGAAGCACTGACAGGTTCATATAAACTAATTTAGGCTGATAAAATGCACCGACCATATTTTTATACTGCATAAAATCAATACCCGTTTTGCCGCCAATACTGCTGTCCACCTGTGAAAGCAGTGTAGTTGGAATCTGTATGAAATCAATGCCCCGTAAGTAAGTTGCTGCCGTAAAACCGGTCAGATCACCGACTACACCTCCACCAAGTGCTAAGAGGATGTCCCTTCTGTCGAAGTGATTTTCTATCAGAAACTGATATAACGCACCTACGGTATCCGTGTTTTTGCTTGCTTCACCTGCAGGAAAAATATGTAAAAATACATTTGAAAATACCGCAGAAAGCTGATCCCGTACTTCCTTTGCGTATAAGGGTGCTACATTGGAATCTGTGACAATACAAAGTTTCTGGTCAGGACTGATTTTGAGTCTGGTCAGTTCTTTACAAAGATCCCCAAAATCTTTTTTTAATTCAATCGTATAGATCACATTTGTTCCATCTGTAACCGGTATACTTTTTGACATAATACTCCTCCGTTTCTGCATTTTTGCATATGAGTGTACTGTTAACTTTTATATAGCTGATATTTGATTTTCAGACGTCCTTTATTGGTTTCTCCTGAGATGGAAATAAAATGAAAACGCCCATGACCGCGCACGGATATAATATCATCCGGCTTGCAGATATAGGTTGGTGTCTGAATATTTTTTCCATTTACAAATACACGGTCTGCGCGGATCAGTTCTAAAGACTGGCTTCTGGATAAACGGTATACACAGGCAATGACAGAATCAAGTCTGTTTGAGGTAATGATGCCATCTTTATCGATCATCTCCTGATGCGAACTGATTTCGTCTGTACTTACAACACTTAAGCGCACCAGTGTATGACGAACTTTTGTGAGCTGTTCCATAAAGTATGGAGCCACATTTTCCTCACACAGGATATAATAACAGCCGTCTCCCATCAGAATATCACCGATCTTTGAGCGGTCTATACCGAGTGTCATGACAGATCCAAGCAGGTCACGGTGACCTAATTTTTCTGCAAACTTCGGATAAGCGGGTTCCACCTTTAATGCCGCAATCGGGTATGTCCATTCATAATAAAGAGCATCAGGAATAAAAGCAATTATCTGACGCTCTGCATAGGAAACCCCGCCAAAACTCTCCGTCTTTGTGGCAAATTCGGATTCACACTGGTGGTAAATATTCAGTTCATTTAAATTAAGGAAATCGCTGAATAAAACGATTCCCTTTCGGTCAGCCTGTCTGGAAAGATCCAACAGACGTTTTTTACAAAGTTCCTGCTCATTCATAATTAAAAATCGGTCTGAATACCCCTTGTCTCAAATGAATCCATTAAACTTAAAAAATCTCCGGAAATATCCACAGATGCCGGTGTGATAATGAAGATGTAATTTGAAATCTTCTGCAGATTACCACTGATTGCAAAGCATGAACCGGATGTAAAATCAATGATACGCTGCGCAATCTCAACGTCAAGGCCCTCAACATTGAGGACAACAGTACGGTTCTCCAGTAAAGTCTCTGTAATTTCTCTCGCATCTTCAACAGAAGTAGGTTTGATCACACATACCTGCATACCGCCGGGACCAGTCTGTTTTTTCGATGGACGGATCGGCGTTACCTTGGATGAGGATTTTACCGGAGTCTCCTTCGGACGATCTGAATCATAATCTTTTTCTACTGTTTCACGTTTCTTCTCGCGACGGAATGTCTGCTTTGGCTCGTCCTCTGTATAATCATCATCGTAATCGTAATCTTCATTGTAAAAATCGTCGTCATCCTCAGGATTCAGACGCATAACATTTAAAAATTTATCAAGAACTCCCATGTTCTCACTCCTGTTTATAATTTCTTTCACCGAAAATTCCGGTTCCTACACGCACCATGGTAGCGCCCTCTTCGATTGCAACCATATAATCTCCTGTCATTCCCATAGACAGAATTTCCATAAATACATTATCTATGTTTTTATTAGTTATGTCAACAGATAATTGCTTTATTTTTCGGAAATACAGACGATTATCTTCCGGATTTTCAACATAAGGCGCAATCGTCATAAGTCCTTTGATACGGATATTTTCAAGTTTGGAAATCTCTTCCACAAGTAGGATTGCATCTTCTGCGGAAATACCAAATTTAGACTCTTCATGTGCAATATTGACTTCGACAAGAATTGGAACGATCACATTCTGTTTTTTTGCCTGAATGTTAATCTCTTCTGCAAGGCGGTATGTATCCACGGAATGGATCAACTCAACTTTTCCCACAATATACTTTACTTTATTGCGCTGAAGATGTCCGATCATATGCCAGCGGATATCTGATGGAAGCTGCCCCATCTTGCTGCAGAGTTCCTGTACTTTATTTTCACCGAAATCACGGATGTTTTCGTCGTAAATTTCCTGTAACATTTCAACGGGTTTCGTTTTGCTTACCGCAATCAGGGTTACTTCATCGCGGCTGCGTCCGGCATTTTTACAAGCCTGTTCAATATTTTTTTCGACATTGGCAAGATTTTCTTTTAACATATCATTTTCCCTCCATTATTTTAACAAATCATCTTCATTGATCTTCGCTCCATCTAAAGCGATGTGGTCATATAAGGAAATTCCATAGGAAGTTCCGGTTTTTACGATGGTATACTCCTTGCTCTGATAAAGGATATCGATCTGTTTGAAAACAGCATAACCTTTATTGACGTTATAGACACCTTTTAAGGTTGCAGTGTCTGAGCCAACCCGGTAAGTTTCATTCGAATCAGGTTTTACCAGAATGTCTCCGGCAGTAACATTCTCACTGTCGATATAGTAATAATCGTCAGTTGTGTAATAAATCGTTGGCGAAACAAACTCTGTTGTTGTCTTTCCGTTTTTGTTTGTGGACGAAACAAGCAGTCCATCGGCATCAGAATCCCCACCTTTCATAAAGTAGCTGACCGGTATGGTAAAAAATTCTTTTTCTGTAATTGCCGAATTTGGAATTTTCAGTCCGGTCTGTTCGGTAAGCAGCAGTTCAATCTCTATAAAACGATCTTTTGCGTAACGTACCAGCGAATTGCGAAGTGTTAAAATCAGGTATTTTTCGCCGCTCTTTTCTGTAATCACATAGGTAGCATATGCCGTTTTACCATCCTTATTAAACCGGAGTTTTAAAGTATTGTCATCTGCAAGTTCATCTGCGAGTGTATTTGTAATAGGAACGACAATATGCCATTCTTCGTTGCTGATCAGTTTATAAACCGCATCCCCGTTAGAAACGGATACATTCTGTTTTAAATTATTGCGCTGATAGGACGCTTCATCAAACTGTTCTTTTGAAAAATTGTCCGTGGTCGTATTTTCAAATCCATCCGTGTAATAAACAAGGATCCCAGGTGTATCGGTTGTGATCGTATGAAAGGAAGAACCATTTCCGGCAGCGGATGTATAATCCGATAATCCGTTTAAAGCTTCCAGACTTAAGGCTTCATTTAATGCAGAATCAATATTTTCTTTAAATGAATAAATATTATAAAATGTCTGCGCCTGATAGGAATTTTCATAGTCGGAAATATCATTTTCAATTTCTAAAAGTCCTTCGGCATCCAGATTAGAGGCGTCTGCACTTACATCATTAATCTTTTGGGAAACGCTTCCGCTTTCATCGACGGAACAGATCAGATCTCCGTATCCGACTCTCGATGATTCGCGTACATAATAGTTCAGTGATCCAGCGTATTGCGATGTGACAATTGTTTCATCCCGAAGGATCAGACCGCGGTAAACATTATTTTCTGCCATGGTTCCCTGCTCCACTTCATAAACAGAAGTATGCGTTGTTGTAATGTAAGTGAAAACATTGAATACAAGATATATGAAAATAATAATAAAAATGATTACACCAATATTTATATTGAACGGTTTACGATATTTTACTACTTTTTTATGTTCATTCAAAAATTTACTCACCTCTTAAATTTTTCAACATTCCTATTCTAACATTTTATTCAATAGAAAACAACGAGGATAAAGAAGTTTTATACGAATAAAAATTTTTTTTGCGTGCATACTATCTGCAAAAGGAGGCTAAAAAAATGAATACAAACTGGCTTGATTACACATTGCTTACATTGGTTATCATTGGTGCGATTAACTGGGGACTGATTGGCTTTTTCAGATTTGATCTGGTGGCATTTCTTTTCGGGGATATGTCATGGCTTACAAGAATTATTTATGCACTTGTGGGAATTGGGGGATTATATCTGCTCAGCCTGTTCGGAAGAATCCGTTCTGTAGGAGAATCTTAATAACAGAATGCATGTTTCGCAAACATTCTGTTATCATGAATTATGCGGTATGGATAAGAGATCTTTCCATACCGCATAATTCATAACAAAAGATATATTCACATGGTGTGTGTTATCTGATTGTTTACATATTCATTTTTATAGGGAAATGACGATTTTTGCTTTTGCAATATCTGTCAGTTTTGATTCATCTTTGGATACGCTTAAAATGAATTTTACATTGTATTTTTCACTGATCACATCAAGCTTTTGAATCGCATGATTTAAAAGTTCATCGGAATCTATCGATGCAATGGTAAGAAAACTGTCAAGGTACATTTCTTCAAGATCGTGATCCTGTGATATCACACCACAGATGAAACCGAGAAATTCATCACAGTTATCAATCAGAAAATCGTTTACATTGATCAATCGAATCTTATTATTTAACTCATACATATGTTTCTGGCTCTTATCCAGATATACGATATTGCCAGTTGCAGATGTGATCGATGTATTGACCTTGTTAAGCAGTTCCTTTGTCTTTCCTTTTCCCTTTTCGCCTGAAATAATCTCTATCATGGTCATTTCCCTCCTGATCCTTCGATGCAACGTCCATATTCGTGAAAATGAATAAAAACGGTTCGTTTTATAAATTAATTATAGTATATTAACACAAAAAAAACAATAATATTTTCAATTAATTTGCAAAACCGGATAACATTTCATTCATTAACAGATAAAGGTTTGATTTTCCGTCTGCTTTCAGAACAATAGAAATAATTGGCTGTGACTGTTCATTCATGGAGTAAAGCACCAGACAGTATCCTGCATCACCGGTTGTACCCGTTTTACCGCCAATTACGGTAAAACCGTCCGGAGATTTTGCGTGACCGCTCAGATACTGGTTTGTATTTTCCCAGGTATGTTCTTCTATTGTACCATCTCCTGCCTGATAGGTTACATCATAGGAAGTCGTGCTTATGATCTGGACAAATGTTTCATTCTGTAATGCCGCACGGAAAATCAGATACAGATCATATACAGAGGTATAATGATTTTCATCCGGAAGTCCGTTTGGGTTGACAAAATGAGACTGTGTCGCCCCCAGTGCGGCTGCTTCTTTGTTCATCAGTGCCGCAAATTCTTCCACACTCCCTGAAATCGACTCTGCGATTGCAATCGCAGCATCATTACCGCTTCGCAGCATCATACCATATAAAAGGTCATCCATGCGGATCACATCTCCGGCATGAAGGCCGCAGACAGAGGAATCGGAGGCCTGATTTGCAGCGTTTTCACTGATCGTGACCGTCTGGCTTAAATCTGTGCAATACTTTAATGCAATATATGCGGTCAGAATTTTTGTTGTACTTGCCGGATATAGTCTCTCATATATATTTTTTGCATAGACAATCTCATTTGTTGCCAGATTAAAAGTACCGGCGCCTTCTGCAACCTGTGAATCCGTTGTATCTGTACCAAGTGAAACGTCATCGGCTACACACAGGTCTTTTGAAAAATATTCCTGTGCACCGGCAGAAACAGTTGTTCCAAGACCAAGACTTCCGGTCGTTTCATAAATATCATAAGGCTGTTCCAGTGTAACCTCCTCTTTGCCACAACCGGTAATGCTGCCAAGTAAAAGTGCTGTAATACACAGAACAGATAGCAATCGTTTCATGTTAAAATTCCTTTCATAAAATACGCAGGATACACCAGATAAAGGTATATCCTGCGTATATATTTTATTCTTAATAATAGAATGTTCACAAAGTGTGTATTCTATTATTCGTTTCTGTTATTTGTACATTTCACGCCACTCTAAATCGCCTCTGTCTAAAGATTTGATCAGAAGTTCTGCGGTAGCAAGATTTGTTGCAAGCGGTATGTTGTGTGTATCACAGATTTTTACGACATTGTTGACATCCGGTTCGTGTGATTTTGGTGTCAACGGATCACGAAGAAAAATGACAAGATCGATCTCGTTGTGCTCGATCTGAGCCCCTAACTGCTGAGCCCCGCCTAAATGTCCTGCCAGATATTTATGAACGTTTAAATTTGTAACCTCTTCGATTAGTCTTCCGGTCGTTCCAGTTGCATAAAGCTCATTTTTGCAAAGTATACCCCGATAGGCAATGCAGAAATTCTGCATCAGTTTCTTTTTTGAATCGTGTGCTATTAATCCAATGTTCATGTTGTAGGACCCCCTGTTGTTAATATTTTTTCGGCTGAAGCCCGACATTTAAGACAAGCCCGATACCTATATACAAAGACCATAATGATGTAAGTCCGTAGCTGACAAACGGAAGTGTTACACCTGTATTTGGCAGAAGCCCGCTCGCCACACCGATATTGACAAAAGTCTGAAAACCAATCAGCGCACCTACACCACAACAGATCAGTCTGCCTGCTGTGTCTTTTGCTTTTCTAGCAATTAATATACACTCAATCGTGATGAAAAGCAAGAGAATTATGATCACTGCACTGCCCACAAATCCAAGTTCTTCACCTGCAACCGCGAAAATAAAGTCATTTTGAGGTTCCAAAATAAAGTTTCCGTTTTTGACCGAAGTCGGATCCGTATTGTTAAGTCCTTTTCCCCATAATAGTCCGGAACCGATCGCCATGATCGAATTCTGCTGCTGGTAGGCAAGATCCGGATAATCGTCCGGATAAAGCCATGCCATGATACGCCCCAGCTGATAAGCGTGGATGAATGGGATTTTATCCTGTATGATCAGTGTCATTCCAATCAGTCCGACCGGAATACATACGATCAGCACACCGACGACCAGTTTGTAATTTAAGCCTGCCATAAATAATAATGCGCAAAAAACTAAGGTAATTACAATCATTGTCGACAGATTTGGCTGTTTATAGATTAAAAACAGCGGAATCGCAAGTAACACAAACGAAGAAACAATCACTCTTACCGTATTGATCTTCTCCTCATATTTCATGAAATAATACGCGAAAAATAAAATCAAAAGTATTTTTACAAGTTCGGATGGCTGAAAGCGGATACCGCCAATCTCAAACCAGCGCTGTGCTCCTTTTGAAGAATCACCCGCGACAAGTACCAGTGCTAAGAGACCGACTGCCAGCAGATATATGATCCAGGAAAAACGGAGGATAAAACTGTAATCGATCAGAGATAAAATCACCATGATGACAATACCGCTCACCATACCGATGATCTGTTTTTTCTGATCCCCGGGGCTTGCGCTCCCAACCAGAAAGACCCCCAGGGTATTTAATATCAGAACATATATGACCAGTATGAGTTTGTAATTCTTTAGTTTATAAAGTTTAGACATTATCCTACTCTCTTTTCTTGTAATCCTTTAACATTACTTTAATCTCAATGTTCTCCGGCTCTATAACCACATATTTCGTGATAACACAGCCTATCTCCTGACGGATCAGTTCCATAGTGGCATCATCCAGTTTTTGATGGTCTGCATTCATCATCAGCTTTAAGCGCTCTTTTGCAACATTTCCGGAATGGGTTTTAAACATGCAGCGCTCCTTTCACAGGTTTCTTTTTAAAAAATATCTTCGAAAAAATACTGCCCTGTTTTATGTAATTTAACAGAGGCACTTCCTCACCTGTGATTCGCCGTGCAATATTGTTGTAGCAGAGCTCAGAAAGTAATGCATTCTTTTTATTTCCATCCAGATGCAGCAACGGTTCGCCATGGTTCTGGGCAATGATGATCTGTTCATCTTCCGGCACGACACCAAGTAATGGCACATCTAAAAGTTCACAGATATCATCGATATTTAGCATATCTCCGTCTTTTACCATGTGCTTGCGAAAACCATTGATCAGAAGTTCTGTTTTTACCGTATAATGTGTTTTTAATATCTGAAGTACACAATCAGCATCATGAATGGCTGCAATCTGAGGTGTTGTGACCACTACAATGCGGTCGGCTCCCGTAATGGCAAGTAAAAATCCCTGATCGATACCTGCGGGACTGTCAACTAATATATAATCAAATTCCTGTCTTAGATCATCAAACAGATGTTTCATCTGATCAGAATCAAGCAGAATTTTTTCTTTTGTACAGGATGACGGTATCACAGAGAGATTCGGGAATCGTTTGTCCCGGATGATTGCCTGTTTCGCCCTGCATCTGCCGCTTAGCACATCCACCAGATTATAGAGGATCCGGTTTTCCAGTCCCATGACAACATCAAGATTTCGTAAGCCGATATCAGTATCTACCAATACGACTTTTTTATCTAACAGTGAAAGTCCTGCGCCAACGTTAGCTGTGGTTGTCGTTTTGCCAACGCCGCCTTTTCCTGAGGTAAAAGTAATCACTTCACCCATGAGGGAACCTCCTGTTTTGATTTATTAATAAAACCCGCAAAAAAACGGGAATTATTCAAATGTTAATCATTTACACCATTTGATGTAGCATTAATATTCTCAGCCTGTCCGTTTAACAGAGAATCAGCATCTTCAACTTTGAAATAGTATGCAAGGATCTTCTTTGAAACTTCTGCCGCATTGTGGGAAGTATATCCATTTGCAATACGCGTTGCAATTGATATTTCAGGATTATCGTACGGAGCATAACCGACAAACAAAGCGTGGTTTGGCCGTTTCAGATCCTCCTGTGCCGTACCTGTCTTGCCGGCTGCCTCGATTGGAAATCCATCGAATTCTTTTGTATTTTCAACCACCATGCGCATACCGGTATGAATGGCATCCCAGTCACTGTCACTTAAGACATCCACGGTATTGCGGATCTCCGGTTCGTATTGTTTTAATGTGTTTCCGTCAGAATCCGTTACTTTGTTTAAAAGTGTGTAATTATATACGGTACCACTGTTTGCAACGGCAGTAACATATCTGGCGAGCTGTATCGTGGAGTAGTTATTATTACTCTGACCAATGGCAGCCATGACAGGAAAACTATCTGCGACCTGCGGTTTGCTCTCTTCAATTTCTATGCCGGTTGTTTCATTCAGGCCATAAAGTGAAGCATATTTCTGAATTTTTTCAATACCGTTTTCTGCGGCATCATTATTGTAGCTCATTGCATAATTATTGGTACTGAGACGGTAACCAACTTCATAGAAGAAGTAGTTACAGGAATCTCTAAGTGCTTCAGACACATTAATAAGACCATGTGATCCGTGGGAAGAACGATAAATCCAGCATTCCGGTTCATTGCTTACGTTTTTGTACACTCCAAGATCCTGGATCTGCTCCGTCGTACTGATCACATGTTCTGCAAGACCTGCCGTCGCTGATACCATTTTAAATGTAGAACCAGGTGCCGTCCGCTGCTGGGTTGCATAATTGTACAGAGGTCTTGCATTATTTTGCTGCAGGCTGTTGAAGTAATCGGAATCGACGGTGTTTGCAAGCCTGTTACCGTCGTATCCAGGATAACTTACCAAAGCGAGAACTTCCCCTGTCTTTGTATCTGTGATCACACAGGAGCCCGCACATGGATCTAAGGCAAGCTGTGCCGGTGTAATTTCAAGATTCTGGATCTTTTCCTTGATAAAGGAAGCCGGTGCAATTGTGCCGCCTGATAATCCTGCAATATCATCCTCGTCAAATGCCAGAATATTCTGATCAAATAAGATCAGACAAAGCTGTCTTCCGGTAATTGCATCGGTCTGGATTAAATATTCATATATAATTTTTGTAAAATCTGAATCTGTACTAATGTCATTTAGAATATAATCACACAGTGCATCATATATTTCTGTAGAGTCTGAGTATTTCTCACTTACGGAAAACTTTGTAATGTCGATCCACCCTTTGGCAATTGCATGGTTTAAATACTCCTGCGGGCCAATCGCCCCATTCTGCCATTGAAGGTAAACCTCATCGGACGTATCAATATTTTTCTTTAACAGGATATTGTTATCATGAAGCATATTTTTTATGATATAGGTAAAATAATCCTGATATTCCTCTGTCATCAATGCAAATGGTGTCGGTGCACTTCCGGTCAGTTCGGTGCGTATCTGTTCAATTACAGCATTTTGTCTGCTGGCAAAGATCTGCTGTACTTCCCGTTCCGTGGGGGATGCATTTTCTTCTGAAAAATGTGAAAAATCAATCACATTATTGTTAATCAGTGCAAAATAGACATCTGTGATCGGAATATTGATATCTGATCCAGGATTATCAATATTGGAGTATACGATTCCGGCAATCTCCTGCTCTAAAAGATTATATACTGCAATCTGAAGATCTTTGTCGATAGACAGATAGACATCATTTCCTGCCTGCGGTTCTTCGTGTTCAATGACTTTTACCGCTTTTCCAAGATAATCCACATAGAGCTTTTCATGACCTTTCTCACCTTTTAAATCGCTGTCCATATACTGTTCAATACCAAGTTTACCGACTACGTCATTTAAAGTATAGGAATCATCTGTCTCTGAAAGTTTATTGTATTCGTCGGTGGATATTTTTCCGGTGTAACCGATAATGGAAGAAAAATATTCACTATCGTTGTACTTTCGTATGGTATCCTCTAATACTTCAACCCCCTGCAATTCTGCAGCGTGTTCGCTGATATAGGCAACCGACTCCTCGGAAACGTTCGTTGCGATCGTTGTTGCAATATATTTCTGATAGGCATTTTGTGCCATGGAAAAACGTACAACAGTAATCTTATATGCCATTGCATCATCATATTCGGTTCCAATGGCATAACGGTTGCTGCCCGCCAGATATTGCATAACCTGTGCAGCGGTTGCTTCCGTCGGTTTAAAATCAAGTTTGTTGCGGGAAATGATGTCAGATTCATCTTCCTGCATACTTTCAAATGAAGCCTCTCCAAACACATCTGCCAGAAAACGTTTCCAGGTTGCGCCGGATTCTTCTATGTTGTAACTGTAATTGCCATTGTCATCCAGCGATATTTTAAAATCGTTGACAATGGAGTCTCCATTTTCTTCAAGTGCGGTTACGACCTGTGCAATTTCTGCATTGATCGCTGCATTTTTTGCTTTCGTAGAACTGTAAGTACCATTATCCTCGATCGTAATGGAATATGCCAGTTCATTGTAGGCGAGCAGGTTGCCATTGCGGTCATAAATATTTCCGCGTGTACTGTTTAAGGTGCGTTCCTTGACGATTTTGAACGTATAATTGTTCTGATATTCTTTTCCATTTACAATCTGAAGAGAAAAAATACGCCACAGAAGAATGGAAAACAGCAGAATCATCACAACTGTTGCTACAACCAGCCGCGATTTAAAAAACATACGGCATGCTTCTTTTATATTATCAAACAAATTTGCTTGCACTCCTTTTCTCGATTGCTTCCAGTTTCTGGTTTATCTTTAAAATTATGAAATACAAAAAAATTGTTATAACCATGGTATAAACCAACTCTGGTATCATTAATTGTAAAAAATAGTAGTTAAAGTCGTATCTGTTTCGAAAAAGAAACATAATAAAATAAATCAGAAGGTTGCAGCTTAAATCACTGCCTGCGATCAGGACAAGCGGCAGTTTAATATCTTCCGGATAAAAAAGTTTACGGAACATTCCATTGATATAACCGATATACATATATAAAAGGCTGTAAAATCCAAGAACACCTCCACCGAAAATATCTAAGAGCAGTCCGCAGAAAAAACCGATAAAAAGCCCTTCTTTGCGTCCACGCATAAAACCAAAGGACGATGTTACGATAATCAGAAGGTTTGGTGATATGGATGCAAAGGAAAGTGTGTCAAAAAATGTCGTTTGCAACAGATAGCAGACGCCAATAATAATAAATACGGTAATCTTTCTTCTCATAAATAACCTCTATTTCTAAGATTCTGCTGTCTGTTTCTTATTTAAAATGACAAGAACTTCTTCGATATGCTCAAAATCGACCGCCGGTGTAATGGTACCCGACTTTGTAAGATTATTAGAATCCATGGTAAGTGTACTGATATAACCGATCAGAATTCCCTGCTGATAGCGGTTTGATACATAAGAAGTAACGACGGGATCACCGATGGCAACTTTATTGTCCTTATCATTGAGATTTGAAAATTCAATGACCATATTTTCATTCATATTCTGTAAACTGCCATTTACGATCAGGTTATCCGATGTGGTTGTAACCATACCACTGACTTTTATGGTATCATTTATGATAGCAGAAACTTTTGC